>Ga0206965_10107_pt1 | contig 25133 bp, 11 predicted proteins | sample Alteio_BWOrgHeat_26_FD_152973 | JGI IMG/M metagenome (GOLD analysis project Ga0206965, IMG submission 152973) | Enriched cells from forest soil in Barre Woods Harvard Forest LTER site, Petersham, Massachusetts, United States -... | ecosystem: Environmental > Terrestrial > Soil > Temperate forest >...
TTCGTGTAGGTTGACACCCCGCTGATAATCATCGTCGGCTTCACCGCCAGCAGGTTGCCCCCCGCGTCGTAGGCGTAGTCATACGCAATGGCCTCGGTGGGCGCATCATCGTTATCCTCGATCGACCACCCGCTCTGCGTCATCGCCGCCACCCCCCGGTGCTTCAACCGGTTCCGCGCATCGTAGGTGTAGCTTACCGTGTCGTAGGCGCCGAAGTAATCGTGCGACTGCGCCGTCTTGTTAATGGCATTGAAAGTGTCGTACTCCGGGTTGCTAAAGGTGGACGAATTCTGCGCCATCAGCCGGTTCAACCCGTCGTAGTAGTAGCGGAACGCCGTCCCCAGCCCGTCCAACACCGCGATCCGGTTGCCCCCGCGGTCGTACGCATTGGTCACCGTGTCCCCCGCCCCGTCCGTCGTCGCCGTCAGCCGGTTCAGCGCGTCGTACGTGTTCGCCGCCGTCGTCCGCGTCAGGTTCGCCGACCCCGCCGTCGCGTCGCTCGCCGTCCCCTGCTTCACCGCCAGCACGTTCCCGTTCGCGTCATACGCCTTGGCCGTCACCAGCGAGGCATTGGCCGACGTGTTTCCCGTCACCACCCCCACCACCGGCGTAAACGTGTATGTCGCCCGGTTCGCGTCGTCGTACAACGTCGTGGTGGTGTTCCCTCGTGCATCCGTCACGCTCTGCACGTTCCCCGCGGCGTCATAAGTGGTGCGGATCGTCGGCGTGACAAACGCACCGCCACCGCCCCCCGACCAATCCTCCACTGCCGGCTGGATCTCCGCCACCTTCCGGTTCCGCGCGTCATAAAAATACTCCCACGTCTGCCCCAGCGGATTCTTCACCGTCTCTACATTCCCGTTCTTGTCGTAGGTGGTGGAAGTGGTGATGTTACCCGGCTGCGTCACCGCCGTCACCCGCCCCGCGCCGTCGTAAGTCTTCGACGTCACGTGGCTCAGCTCATCCGTCGTGTTGTACGCCAGCCCCGTCGACGTGTACGCCGTCGACACCGTCGTGTTGTCGGCCAAAGTCGTCGCCGTCAGCCGGTTCAGCGCATCGTAGGTGTAGGAAGTCGTCTCCGGCGTACCCGAGATATTTCCCGCCGTGGCGCTCCCGTTGACGCTCACATTCATCGTCAGCAGGTTGCCCACGTCGTCATAGGACTTTGTCGTCACCGCATAAAGCGCCGTGCCGTTGAAGTAGGAGTTGTTGGAAAGCGCCGTGTTGCTCGTGCCCCCGAGCGTGAACTGCGAACTCTGGGCCACCGGCCGGTAAAGCCCGTCATAGGCCACGATCGTCTCAAACCCCCGCGGGTCCACTGTCCTGGTCGGCTTGAACGAACTCGAATCAAAGGCGTTCCCGCCCGGATTATTGTCGGCATCGTAAAAGTAATGCGTCACCAGCGGGGCGCCGGTTATATTCTGACTGTCGTTGGCGTAAACCTCGGGATCGGGGGCAGTAGTGTATAAGCTGTAGGTGTTGCCGCTCACCGACCATTGGGTTTGGTAATTCTGGTTATAATCGTCGTAATAATCGGTCTGGGAATAGTTGCCGCTATAATGCGTCGTGCTGTACGCCGTGCCGTTGTATGACGACACGTCGACGCCGCCGGTGCCGTTGGTGGTCACGCTGTACCCCATGCTCACCGCCGGTGAATCCGTCTCGGTCAAACGGTTCAAGCCGTCATAGACAAAGGTCGTGGTGTTGCCGTTCGCATCGGTGACGCCCGTGCGCGCGCCTGTATTGTTATAGGTGTATTGCGTTGTCAGGTTGCTGCTCGTGCCACCCGATACCACATTGCCGCTGCTCATGACCCGCGTGACGCTCGTCAGTCGGTTCAGCGCATCGTAAATCTTCTGCGTCTGGTGCCCGTTCTCATCGGTCTCGGTCAACGGGTTGCCTCGCGCGTCGTAGGTGTACGAACGCGAAGAACTGTCCGGGTAGAGCACATTCGTCAGCCGGTGGCGCCCGTCATAGGTAAAATAAGTCGTGTGGCCGAGCGGGTCAGTCTCGGTTAATTTATCGCCAGCGGTGGAATAAGTGTAGGTCGTGGTCAGGTTCAGGCTGCCCGGCGCCACATATTGGTGCGCCACGCGCCCATAACTATCGAGGTCGTAACTCACCTCCAGATTGCCTGTGCCCGCGGGATGGCTGGAGTCCAGTTCCTGGACCACCTTGTCCGTCAGCACACCCGGGAAAGTTGTATTGCCATAGGTGTAATCCGTCTCGGCGACCTTGGTGCCGCTCGTGGTGTTGCCAATGTAATGAATTTCCGCCGTGCGCAAGCCCGGCGAAGTGATGGTCAGGTTGGCGTCTCCGCCATCAAACTGATAGTGCGTCAAATTGCCGCTCTCGTCGATGATATCCCTCATTAACCGCGTGTCATGGTCGTACTTGAAAGTCTTGGCCAGGCTCGCGGCGTTCGTTTGGCTCGTCGGATCGTCGTAATTGCCAAAATAGCCGTTGACTGAATCGTCGAATACCCCCGGCAGCGCGTTTTTGTATTCGGTCGGCACCGTCCACTCGTCGCCATGGGCAAACGTCGTCGTCTGGTTGCTGAAATCGACCGTCCGCATCAGCGCCATGCCCGCGGACTTGTCGAAAGTAAACTCCTCCTGGCCCAGCGCCGTCGACGTGGTGGCGTTGCCATAGTATTTCATCGTCAAATTCCCCCACGCCACCAGTTCACCCAGGGAATTTGGCGATAGATAGGCCGCCGCCTCCGGCTCGTCTTGCAACATCGCAGTACCGTTGCTCCAAGCGTACTCTGTGCGGCGTCCGTCGGCATCGACCACGATCGTATGGCGGTGGGTACTATCGCTGCCATTGCCCGACAAGGTAATGCCCGTGTTGCCGCTCGTGCCATCCCCCGGCGCCAATTCCACGAACGAATCATTGTAGAAATGCGTGACCGGGGTGACATTGCCGATGGTGGGCAGCGTGACATTGCCAACCATAAGGGGCCGGCCATGCGCGGGATAATAATTGGGAATCGAAACGTTGCCGCCATTGTCCTGATAACTTTGGAATCCTGTGGTGTTGCCGCTATAGCCTGCCTCATAGTTTGCATGATAATTGAAAGCGTAAGCATGTGAATTCTGGTCGGAAATGCCGACGACGTTGAAATGGTAATAGCTCGGCCCCGGGGCTCCGCTGGGGTGCAGCGTGGTATTGTCATATTCAGGGGTAATATTGTAGGAATAACTGACCGTGCCATTCATCGCGTCAGTCACATTGGCCAGTTCCGTTAGATTGCCGCCAGTGACTGGTTCGCTCGTGTAGGTATAACCGTAATGTGTATGGTTGTTGTCACTATCCCACACATCCGTGACGTGGCCGTGGGCGTCCTGCTCAATGCTGATGGTCAAATTCCCGGCGCTGGAAGTATCGTTCCCGCCGGTGCCCTTGATTGTCTCCGGCACCAGGGTGTCGTTCGCCGCATAGGCATAAGTAAGGTTGCCCACTCCGCCCCGGCCTATGACCGTGGTCGCCCGGTAGTACGAATAACCCTTGTAACCGTTGCCGCCGAGAATGCGGTCATTGGGGATTAAATTACCATCAGCAGTGTTATTGTAAACCGAGTCCAGGGGCGTGACCGGTTCATAAGTGACAGTCGTGCCAAATTTTTTGGCCAGAATGAGTGAACCATCGTCTTGAAGGTTCAATGTGGCTTGATAGGGGTTTTTTTCATGCTTCCCTGTGGGGTAAGGCACAAATTCTACCGTCTCAGTGCCATCAACGATAGCCAGATAGCCCAAAAAGTGATAATCGTTTCCGTTTTCATCGGTCACATAAAAATCTGTCAGGCCTGTCCTGTTAAAACCGTGCGAAGGAAAGTCTATTTCATCGGCATTGTATTCATAACTATCTTCCTCGCGAATATCGGCGATAATATTGGAGCGCCAGCCCAAACCAAATGGCTGGTCGGGTCGTTCGTGCGGTCGCAGGCCCTGCCTGTCCGACCAAATATCCTCGCTATAGACCCGGTTGACTTGGAGCGGCATGTCGGTGCCCGGAATCGACTCGTACACATCCGTCACATTATGACGCAAACCAAGAGTCAAAGCATCCACAAACGTCTCCTCATCCTGTTGATCAGACTCGCTAGCCGTCTGCGGCTTGCCATCGGGCAGAGGCCGACCATTCAAAGCGACCTTACGGTATTCGGCTCCAGCCACCTCATCGGTGCTCGCAGTCAAACTATTGGGGGACGCAATATATTCAAAATACAAATCCTTTGTTCCCAGCGAAGTATTGCTCGAGTCATAATACGTCAAATCAATGTCATAAATAGTACCATTAACAGCGTTGGCCGCCGGCCCGACACCGAATTCCGCTTCCGTCGAATTTGCACTAAAGGTACTGGATGAATAGCCATTTATGATAAGACCATCAGGCACGCTGAATCCAACATGGTCGGCGTTTAGTGTCACCCCTAATCCATCGGTCAGCGGCTCAAATGCCGCCCCGTAGCTGTCAGAGATCTTGACTGGATTGTCCACGCTGGCCCCCTCAGCTGTATCCAAGGGATAGCCGACGGAATCAAACATGGCGGGACCCAACGGTTGCGGAACCAACTGATACTCCTCGTCATTGCTGCTATCGCCCGATGGATCAATTTCAGCCAGAGTGGTATAATGCTGGGTGTCTTCTGTGCCATTGCCGGTCGGAATTGTAATATTGCTCACTACTGTCCAATTTCCCGTGTCGCCTGGGTTTGATGCCGTGCTCTTTATAAGCTGAAACGACTCTTGAATGCCATCGTTTGGTTCGTTGAAAATAATTACGTATTTCGATTTCATAAAATCAAAAGTCGTTCCAGCTGTATTCTGGCTTCGTTCACCAAGTAGCATCGGAGACGAAGAATTTATATTTTCCGTGAGATTGGGAGTCAGATTCGGCGTAATATATGGCACGCTGGCGTCATTCGCGGTGCTGATGACGTCGGAAATTAAATTACTCGTGCCATAGAGGCCGGACAAAGTTACAGTGACCGTCGCATTTGGATAGCTTGAGCTTCCCACTACATTGAATCCTGTCCTTACGTAATGCCCGCTGCTGTCAGATGTAATAAAGCTAGGAACGCCATCTGCGCTCGTAGTTAAGGGATTAGTGCCCGTTGTTGTGGTATAGGTACTGGAACCCTCAAATGTGTAATCTGAAAAATAATAATAATTTGTATCGCTGTAGTATGATGACTGGGTCACGCTGTCAGCATGATCGAAATGAAGCGTTGCATCAGCGTGTGTGCTATTGGATGAGAGGTATGTGAAGTTTGCCGTAAATGTGTCCTGCTCTGAATAAGTATAATCTTCAGTCAGCGATTCTACTGCCTCTGTGCCAAGTGGGGTAGAGACTGATGATGTGTTTGAATAATTCAGTGTAGCAGGCGAAACTGTTCCATTAAGATAATAGGTCGTTAAAGTTGAATTTGAATTAAAGCCTATAAGAAACCCTGCACTTTGAATATTCCCATGGCTCGTAGCCGTCACCGCATTCACCGCTGCAATCAAAGGCACCAGGTAGCTGGCGGTGGTTGACGCCCCGCGCACGCCGCTGCGGATCAAGGTAACTCGGTAGTTATAACGTCGACCGCCGTAAAGCACTCCTCCATCGCTGATGTCGTCGAGGCAATATTGATCACCGCCCAAGGTTAGGCCACTGTCGCTCCCATGGTTGCCATAGGCACTGCTGCTAACGTTCCCTACCAGACTCCAAGTCCCCGAATCCTCCTCCTCCCTTTCTACCTCATACAAAACGGAACCATCATCTACTACGTCGTTTACCGACCAGTATAATGTGACTACATTAGTAACGTTATCAGCCGCACTTCGCACTTGATGCGTCGGCACAATAGTGAGCCCATACGGATCCGCATCCTCCGGCTCGTCATCCAAGGCAGGCGTAAGCAGAGTACCATTTATACCTGGCGAGGGCGTGCTATTGCCGCCACTGCTTCCGCTGCCGTTGCTGGTAAGGTTAAAGACGGCATCGGCATATTTATTCGTGCCCGGGGCGGAAAAATGCACCCACTGCACGGCGGTGGCATTGCCCAGCGTAAGGTTCATGCTGATGCTGCCGTTGCTGTCCGTGCGGGCACTGCCCAAGGTCGAGTTGCTCACATTACCCACTGAATCGCTAAAGGCTACATGCCCACCGCCACCGCCCGGCAATACGGTGTACAGGATTGATGCATTGGTGATTGGGCTGCCACCCGCCGTAACTTGTAGCGTAACGGGCTGCGTTACATTGGCCGACACATAAGGCGAATTAGGATGCGGACTGGTTATATTCAACACCAGATTGGCTGCCACCGTCGGTAAAAAAATATACTCGGTTGGATTTTCGTCAGCCACGTAACGCTGCCAATAAGTTGACCCGCCAGCATTGGCTGGCACCTCATTAGTCAGATTGGAGTCGGAGATATTTAGGCCAAACTCTGGCTGCGATGCCCAGGCATAAAAACCATAAGCGGTGTCGTTCACCAGACTGAGGTGCGATACATCAAAAGAGAAAGCCATCTTGAGCTGGCCGAGGTTGGCCACCCCATTTTCCTGCTGCAACCACGCACTATAGGTCGTGCCATTGTAGCCGGATTGGCCGGGTCCCGGTGGAAAATTGAGCCAAGGGTAGATGCTACTCCAACCCGACGAATAACCACGGGCAATAAGGTTGGCCGTGGTATTGTAGCCCAACATGGTCAATCGATCATAAAAAGGCTGGGTGACGTATTTGAGTTGCCCAATGGTCGCTGGCGCAAAGTTCGTCGAGGTGTTCGCGGTGAAATTTGCCACCAACGAAGAGATGACCACCCCTGCGCCGCCAGCCGGGGCCAATTGCTGATCCAGGTAACTTTTCGCCTGAAAGGCTGTGAATTTAAGCTGCCCGAGATTCAACGCCCCATAGTTGTTGGGGGTGGCATTGGCATTGAGGATGGCGGTGCTATTGCCCGTGTCGCTCCACCAGGCCGGAATTGGCGGCGGATCAGCCAGCAGCCCTAGCGTCGCGCAGACAAACACGATCAAAGCGGGGACGGAAATAAGGCGATATCTGCGCATGGCGTTGGTCAGATTCAGAAAATTCATAGGGGCAAAACAGATTTAGCGGTGAATGACTGCTCAATCGCCAAACTGCCCCATCAGAATGTCGCCCTGCGGCGTGTAACTGGTATTTCCCGGCAGCGTTACATTGCCGGTAAAATTCACCACCCCGTCAAAGGTGGTTACGCCGCTGACCGTCAAATTGCCGTTAATCGAAGTGTCGCCGTTTTTGAGAACAACCAGCGCATTCGACCGATTGCCGGAACTTTGCCCATTGCCGATGACAAAGAGCGGATCGGTTGCACTCCAAGTGGTGTTGCCACTGGAGCTGCCGGTGATGTTGGCGTTCCACTGGCCCAACACCATGGAATCCACAAATGCCGCAGTGAGATTATTTCCAATGGCAAAGCTGGCGGCTCCAGACGCCGTATTATTATTGCCAATGGCAAAAGCATTGTTGCCGCTGGCGGTTGAGCCGGAGCCATAAACCTGCCCGGCGCCCGTGGCTGTAAAGGTAAATGCCACGCTTTCTGGCGAAATGCTTTGCGATTCATGGCTTGTCCCGTTATAGAAAGTCAAGGTTTGGGCAGTGGCATTGATGGTAATGCTGTCTGCGCCAGTATCACTGACGGTCAAGGCTCCTCCGGCATTGTTCACCGCCAGACTGCCAGCTTCAGGATTGAGAATAATATTATTGCTGTCAGCCGGGTTGTTGACAGTGAGGTTTCCGCCGTTATCCAAGGTCATTTGAACGCCGACTGAGCCCGTGCTTGCTTGAACCGCCAGGCCATTTTCCTGCCAAACCCAGGTGGTATTGCCATCGTAGCCTGTAAAATAAGTCGTGGGGTGTAAATATCCTCCCGACGAAAGCTGGCTGATGTTAAAAGCAGGCGTGTCAGTGGAGGTGTAGGTTAGGTCCCCCAAATCCAGGCTGTTATGTAGCCAGGAACCTCCCACACCCCAAGCTGAAGACATTCCAGGACTGAAATTAGAAAAGAGCTCGAAACTGCCATCGACACTGGCGTTGCCAACCGTGACAGTATCGAAGGTCAAGTTGGTTACTTCCAAATTTGCCGCGTACAAAGTGCCACCGATATACACTGACGAGTCGGCTGAGAGATCTCCAACTATTTCCGTACTGCCGTCGACAAAGGCATCGCCGCCAACTTCAAAGTAATTGTCATAATAAGTGTCGCCATTAATAGTGTTATCGGGGGACCACAAAAATATTTGCGCATGCAGCGCCGGACTGAAAAACCAGGCCATGCCAACCATGGCTAACACGTAAAACAATGAGCTTCGACTGGGGCTGAATAAGCCGTAAAGGAATGATTTTTTCATGGCTGGTTTCTTCTGTTGGAAAATTTGGGCGACATTGATTTCAGAAAATCATTCGGCATTCGGAATGTCGCCTTGGGGAGCTGCCAGCGTAACATTGCCGACAAAGTTGATGCCTTCGGTAAAAACCGTGTCCGCACTGTCAAGCGTGACATTGCCACTGATTGTGGCATTGCCGCCTAAAATGACATCCCCGCTTTTCAGAACTGTAATGGCGTTGAGGGCATCACCGTCACCAATGACAAAAAGAGGATCGCCAGCCTCCCAGGTGTTTGTCGATGTGCCGTTAAAACTTGATGGCAAAGCATTCGCCGCCCCCATTACGATGGAACCATCATAATAAGCGTTCAAATTGTTGCCGAATACGTACGCTTGTTCGGCAGCGATCGTGTTATTGGCACCGATGCCTATCGAGCGCGGGCCGGAATAAAGACCGGAGATATCTGACGGCGCAAGGGTGGTGGATGAATTACCTGTTGTAAAAACAATGGTGTTGTTTCCGGTAACGATGCTAAATTGATTGCTGCTTGTGCTGTTACCAGACAGCCTCGCGCTGGTGTAATTAGCCACCAAGCCGCCTGTCTCGGGACTAAATCTGACGTTCCGACTGTTGTCAGGGTTATACAGGGTCAAATTCCCATTGCCACTCAAAGCCATTTGCAGTCGGAGTGGGCCCGTATTGCCCTGCGCCACCAATCCGTTTTGCTGCCAAACCCAGGTCGTATTGCTGTCGTATCCGGTAAAATACACGGTAGGGTATAATTGCCCTTCGGTCGAAAGCTGGCTGATGTTAAAAGCCGGCGTGTCGGTACTCGTATAGGTCAAGTCGCTCAAGTCCAGACTGCCATGCAGCCAGGAGCCACCCAATCCCCAAGCTTCGCTGACTCCTGGACTAAAACCCGATGAGACTTCGAAACTGCCCCAAAGGCTCGATGTGAACTGGCCGGGATCAGGAGAATACGTTATTCCTGGCGCAACCAAGTTGTATACCGTTACATTATTACTATTATAAAGTGACCCCTGTATGGAAAGATTGCCGTAGGATTCAAAGCCGCTGTCTTCATCAAAAACAGCACCAATCTCAATGCTGCCGGTGAAATAATCTGAACCCGGGTTACTATTGAGCGGATCTATATTATTCGGGTCCAAGAAAATCTGCGCCCGCAATTTTGACGCACCTAGGCAAAATATTCCTGCCATCAAAATGCAGAGGGACAAAGCGCGGGCTGCTGTCCTCAAAAACACCCAGCCAAAAACAAATATCTGGCTTCTACCTACCCTTGGAATACCGCAGTGATTGAATAATTCACTCCTTGTACTGCTTTGGCCAAAAATCACCATAAAAAGAAAGGTTTAGTGGGTTTCCGCGAAGATACATGGGGTATATCATTTATAAAAACAAGTGATTAATCGCTTTTTAAATAAAGGAAAAATTATAAATAGGGTATTTTACCTATTATAATTCATAGATCGTTACTTTAATCCCAAGCCAGCTAGGGCAAACATCCTATTTTATCTTTGTATAAAATATTTTCATAACGACTTTAAGACAGCTGTAACGCAATCGTGCCACTGGCAAAGATGGAGATGTTTGATTGGACTGAGGATGAAACCGCTTCGCGCGCACTCCGGCGATATAGGCATTGGCCAGCGCGATAAAGCGCTGCTTGCGTGCCTCGTCGGCGGGCGGCTCGCGATGAACCAGGATTTTGGGATTCTTGGTTTTGATCAAGAAGACCAATTCCAGCGCCGTCACGGGTGCCCCGATGGCGGCTTCCAGCAATAACTGGTAGGCCGTCAACTGGGCTTCGTGCAGGAACGACTCCAAATCCAAATCGCTAGGCGTGCTCGCCACCGTCTTGAAGTCCACGGGCACATGTCCAAGACGAACGAGGTCAATCACGCCGGTCAGCGGCAAGTCGAGTCCGGGTACGCTGTCGCTCAGGGCAACTTCCACGCCCAATGGCTTGCCTTCGACACGGGCATGGTCCGACGTCAGGTAAGCGCGGATCACGCGCTCGCCAGTCGCCAAGGTCTCGCTCCGTTCCGTCGGCTCGCTCCACTCGACTGGGCCTTCACCTTGCTCCAACTCGACGAAGGCCGTTTGGTAGGCGGCGAGAACGGCGGACTCTGAAGGATCGCCATCGCGCCACCGAGCCAGGTGAAAGGCCCGTAGGCCAGCGTGAACCGCTTTGCCCAGATGCAACGAAGGAGATACCGGCTTCGGTAGTTGCTGCACTTTCTCAAAATAGAAGCGCAGTGAACAACTGAAGTAGGTCTTCATCGAGGTTGGGCTGACGTGGTTCAGCACGAATGGCTTGGACGGGTGGGCAGTGGCAGTCGCAGTGGCCGGCAGAGATAATTCGGCAATCATGCGCCCCTCCCACTCCCTGCATACTGACGGCTCTGCTGCCGGCGGCTCCCAGCTGGTTTGCGCTCAGCATACCGGTCGAGCAGTTCGTCAATTAGCCCGGATGCCTCCAGTTTGTTCAACTGGTTCAGTTCCTTGCCGAAGCGTTTCTTGGCCAGGTCGAAGAACACAGCCATCTCGACGTTGTTGCGCTGGGCTAGCTCCTGATGAGCAACCGCTGTTTAGGCGAACAGCACTAGGGCAGCACCGGATTCGCAGGATGCGCCCCATTGCCAGTGGTCGTGGTCCCGGCACCATTGGCTGGCGCTTGGCTCGGTGTGACAGCCTGGGTGGGCTTGCTATCGCCACTGCCATTCGGCACCAAGCCGGGTTGGGACAACTGAGTGTCCACGCTGGATTGCAGAATGCGGTAAACGCGTTTCGCTTCTGCTGCCACTTGGCTTAAATCCGCCGCCTCCGTTTTCAGGGATAGACAAAACTTATGCGAACTGTACCCCGGCAAGCCAATCGTCTTGCCATACGATGATTCAATGATCACGGCCATAACGGCCTCCATTTCTAAAATGCCGACCCATAGAAATAATTCACCCCGGCAGCGGTCGGCTGGCCGGGGTGAAGAAAGTGGATATACTCCACCTCATAAATATATAACGCGACTACGCTTGGAATTGCGTAGAACCAAACAGTAATTCTCTAGAGTTTTATCTTTGCGGTTCCTTGATGGTTTTGCTAACAATTCTGTGACAGAAATGAATTAGCTGTCCCAATTTGAAACTATACATAAAATGTGAATCCGTGAAATCGCCTGCTTCAAAGCTGGCGAACATAAAGCTATTCTTATTTCTGTTGGTTTTGGTGATAGGGTTTGGGCTACCATTTACAAGTATCGGCGCTACCCTGGCGGGTAATGGATTCCTCCAAGTCCCGGATAGTACCGGATCATTAAGTTGGAATGCCACCAACAATGCCTTGACGGTGATGTGCTGGGTCAAACTGTCGTTCCCCTCAAATATAACCCTGACGAACACCGACCGCATGGTTGTATTGGTGAATCGTCAGACGGGTAATGCAACTAACAGCCCGTATGCTTACTTAATCCAGTTTAATGCCTCAACCGGAAATTTGGAGTTTCAAACCCGTGGCACGTCGGCTACTTCATCGGCGCTGACTCTGGTCGCCCGGCCTTTCCTGGATCGCTGGTATCATGTAGCTATTGTTCGCGCTGGAAATGTAATTCAAGCCTATGTTGACGGTGAGCCAGTTGCGCCAACAGTTGACGCTTCATCGCTAGGAAACACCTCTACGACTGATGGCGTATCCATTGGTGGCTGGACGGGCTATCGCGACTTACTCGGAGAAGTCGAAGAATTGCGCATTTTTCAAACAGCCTTGGACCAACCCACAATTCAAGAGATTATGTTCGAGGATTTGAATCCCCCAGATTGGTCTTCGCTCACTGGCTATTACAAGTTTAATGCGGCAACCTCCCAAAGCGACAGCTTGAAAAACTATTCTCAAAACCCGAGCGCAGATGCGTCCAGCGCAGCGATTTCAGGTTCTGGGGTAACCTTTCCCCAAGTAGATGAGGCGGGCGAACAATCTGTTTTTGATGCGCAGCGCAATGGCGGGCGCAATGCCATCGCTCCTTTGTCGGGAGCGTTTATCTGGCAACGCCCGCTGATTTCCCGCCCAACGAAAGGCCTGACTTTTGATTTTTCCATTGGATATTCCAGCGTGCTTTCCTTCAACGATGCCAATCCGCTCCTGGTCACCCCGCTCGGCCACGGCTGGCGGCATAGCCTCGAAGCCCGCGTGATTTTGCCAGATGAGTTACAGGGTTTTAGCACTCTTATTTTGAGCACTTGGGATGGCGATTTGATCGTTTGGGATCTGGATGAATCCAATCAAAATTCCGCCAGTTATATTGCGCGGGATGGGCAGTATCACGGGGAGCTTCAATTCGAGGGGAATAACCCCGGTTCCTCCAGCGCGATACTGGATTGGATCACTCCCGATCGCAAAATTTACCGATTTCATACCCCCTTTGCCGGGTCTCCTACCCAGATTCGCGGTCGATTGATGAGCATTGCTGATTTCGCCAAAAATCAAATAACTATTTTCCGCAACATCACAGGGGCCTTGGCTGGCGAAATTAATAAAGTAACCGACACTGCGGGTGGCACTTACCAATTCACTTATAACCCGAGCAATCAGTTGACCCAAATCGCCCTTCAGGGGACAGCATGGACGTGGACGTTCACCTACGGCACTTTTAATAGCGGGGCGCCGGCGGATAATCTGCTGACCAGTGTCACCACCACCGGGCCGCCATCGGTAACGCCATTAGCCGCCACTTGGAATTTTAACTACTTGCCTGAAAACAATGCCTGGCTGATTCAGACGGTGCAAGACCCGTTGGGAGTTGGTGAGAATCGGGGCTCAAAACTCGTCACCGTGGCCTACGATACGTATGGAAGGAAGTCCAATGTCACCGACGTGATCAACCGGCAAACCGTTTTTCAATACAACCAACCGGCCACGCAACAGACAACGGTGACCGACGCGCGCGGCAACAACTGGATCACCACCTATGACCGGAGTCTCAATGTCACCGCCGCCGCCGATCCAGCCGGCAACACGACCAACTACACCTATGATTCGGCGGGTGACCCGCTCACTGTCACTGACGCCCTCGGGCATGTCACGCAGCATACCTTTGACACCCGCAGCAACACCTTGTCCACGACTGATGCGCTGGGAAATACCGGTTTCGCCACGTATCCCGATGATTTGCCGGCGAACGCCGCGTTTCTGAATAGCCCGTTGACCACCACCGATGCCTTGGGCTGGATGCAGAATTTTCAGTACGACCCTGCGAGTGGAAAACTCCTGCAGCAATCTGACCAACTGGGCAATTTGACCCGCTACATCTACACCCCGGCGGGCCAGGTACAAACCATGACGGATGCCAATGGTCAGGTTACTACTTACACTTACACACCGGAAGGCTTTCTGGCCTCACGCCTCGACCCCGGCCTGACCACGGCTTCCAGCTTTACTTACACGGATTTTGGCTGGATCGCCACAGCGACTGATCCTCTAGGCCAAGCGACAACCACCACTTACGATATAAACGGCAACCCAGTCAGCGTCGTGGATACGCTCGGGCGCACCCATACGCGTGTCTTTGATCCCAACGGCAATCTGGTGGAAGATGACGACTTCAAGGGCAAAGCCACCACCTATACCTACGACGACGCCAACCAGCGAACGGGCATGACCACCCGTGATGGCAAAACATGGTCGTACCAATACACGCCGACCGGGAAACTCGCTCAAACTTCGGCGCCGGCCACCAACCCCGGCACGCCCGATGTGATCAATACTTATGATAATGCCGACCGCCTCGTGAAAGTCGCGCAAACGGACTCCGGCACGGAATATGGCGTGCAAACGGTTTACGACGCCGCCGGGAACGCCATTAAAACCATTGACCGCAATGGCCAAGAATGGGACCGGACTTACGACGCACTCAACCGGGTCACCACGGAAACCGACCCCAACAAAAATACCGAAAGTAAAACCTACGATGCCGATGGACGTATTTTAACCATTGTCTCGCCCACCGGCAACACCCAGCACCACACCTACGATGGACGCGGACGCCTGGCGACCTGGCAAGACGGCGAAGGTGGCGTATGGGCGTATGCCTACGATGGCAACGCCAACATCCTGCAAATCACGGATGCGCTCAACGGCCATTACACGATGACCTATGGCCCGCGCAGCGAACGCCTCACCGAAACCAATCAGGATAATAAGACCTGGACCTACGCCTACGACGCCCTCCTGCGCCCGGCGACGGAAACCGACCCCAATGGCCGCACTAAAACCAACACCTACGACCCCGGCAACCGGGTCATGTCGGTGGCCTACAGCACGGGGCGCACGGATGTTTTTGGCTACGACCCAAACAACAATTTGAAGAGCCTCACGCGGACGGGCTCCGGCGGTACTCCCGCCACCAGTCTGCTTGATTATGACGCGATGGATCGTGCCATCTCCTACCAAGACCCGTATTCCAAAACGGTTGGGTTCGCCTATGATGCCCTGGGCCGGAGAACCACCCTCACCTACCCCGACGGCAAGCAGCTTTCCTACAGTTACGATGCTTTGGGACGCCTCGCCAATCAGACCGACTGGGCGAGCCGCCAGCTTAATTACACCTATGACAATGCTGGCCGGCTCTTGACGCGCACGTATCCCAATGGCGTGAACCAGACCAATGGCTATGACAATGCCGGGCGGCTGACTTTGCTGCGCTATTCCGCCAGCGCACCCACGTCAACCCTGCTCGAATACGACTACGCTTACGACCAAAACAACAATTTAGCGTCGGCGGATGAAACTGGCACGCTGGATTGGACTCCGCCCGCGTACTTGCCCAATGAGACCTCCACCTTCACCGGCGCCGGTCGCCTTACCACGCGCTCGGACGCCGCCGACACTTCGGGACAGCACAATTGGGTATACAGCTATGACAATGCGGGTAACATGATCAACGCCGCGCGCAACGATGGCGCGAAATATCAACTGACTTATGACGAGCAAAACCGCACGACGAATATCCAGTGGACGCCCGGCCAACCGGGTTTGAGCGGCGCGGCCACCACCGCAAGCATCACCAACCGCTATGACGCTCTGGGCCGCCGCGTATCGCGCACGCTCAATGGCACGGAGACGCGCTACACGCTCGATTTGGGCGGCTCGATGGAGCGCACGCTTTGCGATACGGATTCCACTGGGAAAATTACCGCGTGGTATGTTCACGGCCCCGACCTCTGCTATAAAATTACCCTTGATGCCAATAACCATGAAGTCGTCACCTGCTATCATGCGGACACGGCGGGCAACGTTGTCATGCTCACGGGGAATAACGGCGCGGTAACCGAAAAATACGCCTTCACTCCCTATGGCCGCCTACTCGGCGAACAAGCCACGGGCGGCCCGCTCTCCGGCAACCCCTACCGCTTCGCCGGTTCGCAAGGCGTGATGGAGGAACTCCCCGGCCTCTCCTTCATGCGCGCCCGCTATTACCTCGCGGAAGAAGGCGTGTTTTTGAGCACTGATCCGGTGAAGAAAATCGGGCCGGGGTGGATGCCGACGGCGTATTCTTATGTGAGCGGAAACCCGGCTCAATTACTTGACCCCATGGGGCTCTTTCCTTGGGAAGGCGTGGAGCACCTAGGTGTCGGTGTTTATGGAATAACCGAAGGGGTTGGTATAGGCATGGCAGCAATAGTTGCTGCGCCCGAAACGGGAGTTAGTGCATTCGGATTGATTCCTGCAGGTGCGGATATGATTTTTGGTGCCTCAACTTTCTATGAGGGTTTAAATGAAACATTTCTAAATCGCGACAGTTCCGGGCTTCAAGATCTGACTTACTCTGCCACCGCAAGCTTAACAGGAGATGGTGGCGCAGCGTCAGCCGTTTCAGAATTCACCGGGTATGCAGAAACTGCAAACGGAGTCTATGGAGTAGTTAGGGATCCGAGGGATTTCGTTGATACTGTTGCCACGGTAGCGGATCTTGCCCAATCGATTATTACTACGAGCACTTTAACTCGTGGCCCAAACGGTCCGAATGCGGGTTCAACTGCTGAATATGTCGGCCTTTCTCAGGGAACAACCAGTAGTAGTAGCGGCAAACCCGCATCTTCTAATTTTCCTGCAATCACCTCCTCTGACTCATCGAGCAGCAACAATTCAATTTTTGCCATCAATGTTGGTTCAGCTTTAAATTCATTCCAAGTCGTGGGACCCACAAGCGGGTCAACGGTATCCAGTATAAATACCGGTTCTAGCTCCGCATCAAGTTCGTTGAAATCCACTGGATTGCCACCGACCCAGACCACAAACATGCCCTCCCAAAGTTCAGGCTCAAGCCTTGTGAGCAAAATTATCAGCACTCTCTCAAGCTTTTTTCACGGGCTGTAATAAATCGCATCTCGTAATGACACCAGCAAACCCCATCCTGCGGTTTTTTTACAGCATGACCATGTTCATGCTGCTGGGGTTATTGTCGGCCACCTCTGCGTTTGCCCAAATTGATTTCGACGCCGCTATCGGCGCAAGCAGCCAGAATAGCACTTCGCAAACGGTGTCCTATAAGACTTCAGGGCCCGAAAGATTTTTAATCGTGGGAGTATTAATTGGCGGAGGAGCCACCTGTACCGCCGTGACTTACGCCGGCGTGACGATGACCCGGGTCGGTGATGTTGAGTTTTATCAGAATGACCAGCAAAACGTGTATACTTTTCAACTGCTTAATCCTTCGTCTGGAACAAATAATATCGTGGCGAATTTTAGTGGCAAGGGGCCCAATACCATCACCGCAGCTTCCTACACTGGGGTCGGCGCAGTGGATACCACCAATGTCGTTTCATCCGCATCGACTGAAGCCATAACCAACCCGATGGCTACCGCAGTCGCTGGTGAATGGCTGGCCGGCTTCGCCATCGCCTCCGGATTCAACATGGCGGGCGATGCCAACACCACAATCAGGCAAGCCATTGCCAATGCTAACATCATTGATTCAAATGGCGTGGTTTTCCCCGCAGGAACCAATTCAATCGGAGTGAGCCAGTCCTCAGTCTTTGGCTTTATGTATATTGGAGCGGTGGCGCTCATACCGGGTATCCGGACAAGTTGGGATTATGGAGATGGCCGGCACGGCCCCTATACCCTCACGAGCAGCATGACCATCGAGCAGCTTTACCAGCTTGTGCGCCTGCCCACGGATCCGGCGCAATACGACCCCACCAATCCCCAGGCGATTCCAAACTTCACAAATTTCACCATAACAAACAACGCCACACTTTTCGCGTCAGCGTGGAATGGCACCGTCGGGGGAACCATCGCCCTTAAAACGCAATTCATGCTGCATGTAATGGCGGGTTCCACGATTTCGGTCAACGGACTGGGCTATCAAGGAGGCGGCGCTTTTCAACCAGGCGGCGCTCCGACGGGAAGCGGTGGTGGCGGCGGCGGCGGTTTTAGTGCAGCGGGAGCCCAACACGGTACTTCTGTCAGTGTTCCAGCGGGCGGCGGCGGCTATGGATCAGGCGGCGGCGGCGGGATCGAAGTTACTGGTTTTGGAGTATTCAACGGCGGATCGGGTGGCGGCACTTATGGCACCAGCGCTTTGAGCACGCTGTATTTGGGGAGTGGCGGGGGTGGTGGAACTATGGGCAGGGGCGGTAGCGGCGGTGGCGCCATTGCATTAAGCGCCGGACGGTTAGTCTTGGAAGGTCGAATTGACGCAGGCGGCAGCGGCGGTGGTACGTTTGGCGGCGGCGGAGGCAGTGGCGGCTCCGTGCTGATCCGCACCAATTCCGCTGCCTTGGGAACTAACAATTTAACTGCGAATGGCGGCCCTGGCGCTAGCAAGAGCGGAGCGAGTGGCGCTGGAGATGGCGGAGATGGTAGAATTCGAATTGAGTATTCTGCCAGCTATACCGGCACCTCCGCGCCAGTGGTTTCCGCTTTTTATAGCAGCACCAACGATGTGGATGGCGACGGCGTTCCTGACGCGGTTGAATGGGGCCCCAATTTGGATGCCCCCTGGGACACCGATGGCGATGGCATTCCCGATTTTCTGGATACCGACAGTGACAACAACGGCATCCCCGATGCCGTGCAATTAGGACCCGACGGCTTAACCCGGACCCAAGACACTGACGGCGATGGCATTCCGGATTATTGGGAAGCTTTTTATGGATTGGATCCGAATAATCCCGCCGACGCCGCCATGCATCCCCCCGGCGACAAGTTGAACTACCTGCAAAAATATCAACATGGGTTGAATCCGCTGAAAATTGACACCGACGGCGATGGTCTGAGCGACTATGATGAAATTTTTGTGTATGGAACGGATCCACTGAAGGTTGACACTGATGGCGACGGCATCCCGGATGGATATGAAGTGGCGGACGGACTTAATCCTCTCGTCAACGATGCCCATGCCGACGCGGATGGCGACGGCCTCACCAATCTTCAAGAGTATCAAGACGGCACAAATCCGCAAAAATGGGACACGAATAATGATGGGGTTTCGGACTATGTGCGTGTCACCGGCAGTCATCATGTCGCCTACCAGTATGACCATGACAACCGGCTTACGGCGGCGGTGTATGATAGTAATTTCACGCTCACTTATCACTACGATGCCAACGGAAACCTGATTGGCCAGACCGAGAGTTTGGTTGCCCAGGCGCCTGCGTTTACTTTGGATCCACAAAACCAATTAGTGTTCAGCGGCCAAAGAGCATCCTTTATGGCCTCCGCGAGCGGAACCCCGCCACCCACGTATCAATGGCAAATCATGCCGGCGGGCGGTTCGGCATGGAGTAATCTTAGCGATGGAGGCATCTACGCCGGCACCACAACTTCGACTTTGAGCATAGGGAGCGCGGATACCACGATGTCGGGCGATCAATTCCAATGCGTAGCCACCAATGGCGTCAGCCCCAATGCCGTTTCGACTTCCGCGACCTTGACAGTGACGGTTCCCGCCTATGGCGATTGGGCAAGCAGCCTGGGCTTGACCGGTGCCAACGCCGCCACAGGCGCGAGGTCCATTTCCCCCGGTGTTTTGCCCAACCTCGTTCGCTACGCGATGAACCTGGGTGCTGCTCCGTTACCTTCACAATCACCCACCTATCATGTTTCGGTCGTGAACGGGCATGAATACCTGATCTACGAATACCGCCAGCGCAAAAATCTGAATGGTGTGCAAGTCGTGGCGCAGTCCTCCATTGATGCAATTAACTGGCAATCAAATTCTGGTATCTCAATTATTCCGTTGACCGACGACGACCCGGACACCGCGCGGTACCAGGCCTGCGTCTTGATCCCGGCGAGCGGAACGGTATTCCTTCGCGTACAGGCCATACCGGCACTGTGAAGACTGACGGACCCTTGGACGTATAAACGCGGCGTAACTGGCCTGTCGCAATTGTGCTAAAATAAGTTACCCTAGCAAGATACTCCTTTCTACACTCTCTTCTACACTACAACCGAAAAAAATGGGCATTATTAGGTACTTTTTAGTAAACCAGTTGAAGCCAAAGACCCACTATAAATCGCTAATGAGCAACAATGAGTATATTTTAGCCATCTATAGATACTACTCTACTTCATAATTAACAGTCACCTGCTCTACCGCTGAGCTACCGGGCAATCGGTCACAAGCGGCCATACATATCGAATTTGGCCAACCCTCGGCAAGCAAAAAGCCTTCACGCTTGCGGAAACAGACTGATTGCGCTGACATGGTTGCTTGAAGGCCTCCAAACCATGAACGGCGACTCCTGCTGCACCCCTTCGCGTGGACCTGAAATCCAGTCGCTCAATCCCGCCGCGGGCCATGAGTTCAAGCGGATAACTGCGGGCTCGTTGAAGGAGATGCGCCTCATCCGGGGCGGTGAATTCCTGATGGGCGCCAATGACGCCGATGGCTGGCCGGCCGATGGCGAGGGCCCGGTGCGGGCCGTGACCATCCAGCCGTTTCACATGGATGCCTGCGCCGTGAGCAACGAGCAGTTTAATAATTTCTTCAATGACACCGGTTATAAAACGGAGGCCGAGCGCTTTGGGTGGTCGTTTGTGTTCCACCTCTTTCTGACGCGGAGCCAGGAAGCCCGGGTGACGCAGCGCGTGGCCGGTAGCGAATGGTGGTGCAAAGTCGACGGCGTGAGCTGGCGCCATCCGGAGGGCGAAGGCTCGAACATCAAAAAACGCTGGAGCCACCCGGTGGTGCATCTGTCGTGGAACGACGCCCAAGCCTATTGCGCGTGGGCGGGCAAACGCTTGCCGACGGAGGCTGAATGGGAATGTGCGGCACGCGGCGGGCTGGTGCAAAAACGTTTTCCCTGGGGCGATGATTTGACGCCCAGCGGCAAACACATGTGCAATATCTGGCAGGGCAAATTTCCCATGAACGATACCGGCGAGGACGGCTACATCGGCACCGCCCCCGCCAAGAGTTATCAGGCCAATGCCTTCGGACTCTATAACATGTCCGGCAACGTCTGGGAGTGGTGCCACGACTGGTTTAGCCCGACTTTTCACGCCACGGGCCCGCGCCTGGACCCCATTGGGCCGCCGAGCGGCACCCATCGCGTCACGCGGGGCGGGAGTTACCTGTGCCATCATTCGTACTGCAACCGCTACCGCGTCGGTGCGCGCACAGCCAATACGCCGGATAGCTCGACGGGTAATACCGGCTTCCGTTGCGTGCGGGACGTTTAGAAACAATTAAAATCAAGCCACCCGTTTTTGCGTGGCGCGGAGTAACAGGCGTTGCAACAAAATGAACGCCAGCAGCAATCCACCAGTGATGATGCGCGTCCACCAGGAACTGAGCGAGCCGTCGAAATCAATCGCGGACTGAATCGTGCCGATAATTAGAAAGCCGCAAAGCGTGCCGAAGAGATGTCCACGCCCACCGGTGAGCAAGGTTCCGCCGATGACGACCACCGCGATGGCATCGAGTTCCAGTCCAATGCCGTAGGTGGAATTGCCCGAGCCGGTGATGAAAGTGCTGACCAAGCCGCCCAAAGCAGCGAGCGTACCGCACAAGGCGTAGGAGCAAATTTTGGTTTTGCTGACGGGCAGGCCCATGAGCAGTGCAGATTGTTCGCTGCCGCCGATGGCGAGCAAGTTGCGCCCAAATCGCGTGTGGTGGCCGAGTACGTAACCGAGGACAAGTACCGCGATCAAAATCCACGCGGGCAGCGGATGAATGGTGGTGTCGCCGAGTTTGGCAGTGATGTCAGTCAGGTGCGAGTAGAAGGGATTTTTAATTTCAATGCTGGCGGTACTGATCCAATACGCGCAACCACGGGCGAAAAACATCCCCGCCAGCGTGACGAGAAACGGCGGTTGTTTGAAAATCTGGATAATGGCGCCCATCGCCGCGCCAAACAGCCCGCCCAGCAACAAACCCAGCAGCATCGCGGGAATGGGCGACCAGCCATAATTTTCGACCAAGGTGGTGACGAAAATATTGGTGAATCCGGCCACTGCGCCAACGGATAAATCAATGCCGCCGGCAAAGATCACCAAAGTCATGCCGACCGCGATAATCCCCAAGGCGGCGTTGTTGGTGAAAAAACTCGCCACGTTACGCGTTGAGCAAAAATACGGGTAGCGGAAACTCGCCGCCGCAAAGAGCAGAAGAAAAATAACCGCCGTGGTCAGTTGCGGCAGGCGCTGGCGCAGAAAAGTTTTCATGCGCACGCCCTCGTTTTCCATAACCCACTGAGGAAGCGCCGGGAAGTTTCTGACTGCATCAGGCAGACGATAATGATGAGCACGGCCTTTGGCACCGGTGCAACTGCCGAAGCCACCCCGACAAAATACATGGTGACGGTCAGCGTCTGCAAAAGAATCGCCCCCAGATAGGAACCGAGCAGATTAAACCGACCGCCAGTGAGCGCCGTGCCGCCGATGACGACCGCAAAGATGGCGTCGAGCTCCATGTTCTGGCCCGCAGTCAGAGGGTCGGCATCGCTGATAAAGGAAGCGGCCAGCAGCCCCGCCACCCCGGCACACAAACCGCACATCGTGTAGGCGAGACATTTGACGCGCGCAGCGGCGAGCCCGGCATAGCGACTGGCCGTTTCATTATCACCGACTGCCTCGATAAACAAACCATTGGCACTGCGACGCAGCCAGAGCCACACCATGCCGTAGAGCGCCGTGACCAGAATTGGCGCAAAGGGCAAACCGACCAAAAAACCGTTGCCCAGGTAATTGAAATGATTGTCGAGAATCTGCACCTGTTCGCCATTGCTGATAACCTGCGCGATGCCGCGACCAGCCACCATGAGCACCAGCGTGGCGACAATCGGCTGAATACGCGCCCAGGACACGAGCAAGCCGTTGATAAAACCGCATAGCACACCTACGCCAAGGCTGGCCGCGATTACCAGTGGAAAGCCATGGCCCTTTTGCAACATCGTGGCGGCCACGGCGCCGACGATGGCCATAACTGAACCCACGGACAAATCGATCCCACCGGTAGCAATAACCAGCGTCATGCCCAGTGCCAGCACCAGACAGATGGAGCCATTTTTAAAAATATCGATGGGAGTGCCAAAGTAATGGCCGTCTTGCTGGCTGATGCTGAAAAAATTATGGCTGTAGATTAAATTGACCAGCATTAGCAGCGCCAGCCCCGCGAGCGGCCACACCGCCGGCGAGTTTTTCCAAAATGATTTCTGCGGGGCGCTCATGGCGTTTTGGCCACCCCGGCCATCTCGTGCAACAGGCGGTGCAGGTCGATTTCCGCTCCAGTCAGCTCCGCAACTTTGCGGCGTTCACGCAGGACGGCGATGCGCGTGCTGTTGCGCACCACTTCCTCAATCTCCGAGGAGATAAAGAGCACGGCCAGACCGTCGGCGCGCAGTTTGGCGATGAGCTGTTCGATTTCCGCCTTCGCGCCGATGTCGATGCCGCGGGTCGGCTCGTCGAGAATGATGAGTTCGGGTTGCGTGGCGAGCCAGCGCGCGAGCAAAACTTTTTGCTGGTTGCCACCGGAAAGATTTTTAATCGGCGTTTCGGGACTGCTGGTCTTGATGCGCAGTGCCTGGATATAATGCGTGCAAAGTTGCTCCTGTTCCGTGCGCGACACCCTGCGCCAGGCGCCGCGCTTGGCCTGGAGCGCAAAGATAATGTTCTCGCGCACGGAGAGGTTGGGCAGAATGCCCTCGACCTTGCGGTCCTCGGAACAAAACGCGATCCCCTGCCCGATCGCCGCCCGGGGCGAGTTGATTTTCACGCTCTGGCCGCGCATTTTGATTTCGCCGGTGTCGGCGTGGTCGATGCCAAAAATCAGCCGAGCGGTTTCCGTGCGCCCGGAGCCAAGTAATCCGGCCAGGCCCGTCACTTCACCACGACGCAGCGTCAAGTCTAATGGATGCACCACGCCCCGGCGACCAAGCTGACGCACCTCCAGCAATGGCGCCTCGGTAGCAGCTGTCGGAACAGCGCTGGCATCTTGGGTGCGGCCTTCTTCATCGGCCACTTCGCGGCCGAGCATCTTGCTGACGAGTTGGAGGCGGCCTAGTTCGGCGGTGCGAAATTCTCCGACCAATTCGCCATTGCGCAAAACCGTGAGCCGGTCTGACACCGCGTAAACCTGGTCGAGAAAGTGGGTGACAAAAACGATGCCCAGGCCTTTCGCGCGCAGCTGGCGCATGACTTTGAATAATTCCGCGACTTCTTTTTCATCGAGACTGGCGGTGGGTTCGTCGAGCACCAGCAGCTTGGCCTGCAAATCCAAGGCGCGGGCAATCGCCACCATCTGCTGAATGGCCAGTGGCAGCGTGCCTAGCTCGGCGTCAACGTCGCAATCGATTTCCAACCGGGCCAATGCTTCGCGTGCATGGCGGCGCAGCGCCGACCAATTGAGAAAACCGAACTTCCCCGGCTGGCGGCCTAAACCAATGTTTTCCGCCACCGACAGAGTCGGGATTAGATTCACCTCCTGATAAACCGTGCTGATGCCCAGGTTTTCCGCCTCGCGAGGCGAAGTCGGACGGATAAGCTGCCCGGCCAGACGCGCCTCGCCCGAATCCGGCATGTAAACGCCCGTCAGTACCTTGATGAGGGTGGATTTACCCGCGCCGTTTTCGCCGAGCAAGGCGTGAATCTCCCCCGCGCGCACGGAGAAATCCACGCCGGCCAGGGCGGTGACACCGGGGAATTTCTTTCCTATCCCGCGCAGGGCGAGCAAAGGCGTCTCGTCAGCGGGCATTAGATAACGGAATTAGTACGCGCGCGAAGAGACTTCCTTGGCGGCGTTGGTGCTGTCGAAAACGTGGTCGACGTTGTAGGTCTTGGCCGGCACGGTCTGGCCCGCGATAATCTTGGCCAATGCGTCGAATACCACCGGGCCTACGCCGGGATTACACTCGACCACGCAGTTGATCTTTCCATCCACAATGGACTGTACGGCTTCTTTTTCGCCGTCGATGGAAATGACCAGAACATCCTGGCCGGGCTTGAGGCCGGCTTCTTGAATGGCCTGAATGGCACCGAGGGCCATGTCGTCATTATGCGCGTAAAGAATGTCCCAATCCTTGCCGTGTTTTTTCAAGAGGGCTTCCATGACTTGTTTGCCCTGGTCGCGCTTGAAGTAGCCACTTTGCGAATCAATAATCTTCAATCCGGGCGAACTGGCAATGCCATCGGCAAAAGCTTTCTTGCGGTCTTCGGCGGCGGCCGAACCGGGCTCACCGGATAATTCGAGAATGCGGCCCTTGCCACCCGTCTTTTTAACCAGCCAGTCGGCGGCCATGTGGCCTTCCTTGATAAAA
>Ga0206965_10108_pt1 | contig 25030 bp, 19 predicted proteins | sample Alteio_BWOrgHeat_26_FD_152973 | JGI IMG/M metagenome (GOLD analysis project Ga0206965, IMG submission 152973) | Enriched cells from forest soil in Barre Woods Harvard Forest LTER site, Petersham, Massachusetts, United States -... | ecosystem: Environmental > Terrestrial > Soil > Temperate forest >...
TCCCGGAGCCGCGGGCACGCAGCGTCTGCCTCGGCTGGCCGGCGTGGCCAAGGCCCTGGAGATGTGCACCGATGGCAAGCCAATTAAAGCCAAAGACGCCCTGGCCGCCGGCATTGTGGACAAGCTGATTGAAGGCGACCTGCTCGCCGGGGCCGTGGCCTTTGCCCGTGAAGTTGCCGGCAAGCCAGCACCCAAAACAAGAGATCGCAATGAGAAGCTGGGCACGCCGGAACAAAACGCGCCGATCTTTGCCGCTGCCCGTGACGCCGCCCGCAAGAAAGCTCGCGGACTGATGGCTCCCGTGGCCGCCATTGATGCCGTGGAAGCCGCGACGAAACTTCCTTTCGACCAGGGCGTGGAATTTGAGCGCAAGCTGTTTACCGAGTGCCTGTTCTCCGATCAGTCGAAGGCGCTGATTCATGTCTTCTTTGGCGAGCGCCAGGTGGCCAAAATTCCTGACGTCCCCAAAGACACGCCAACCATTCCTATAAATACCGCTGCGGTGATTGGCGCGGGGACCATGGGCGGCGGTATTGCCATGAACTTTGCCAATGCCGGTATCCCCGTGCTGCTGAAAGAGACGGAGCAGGCGGCGCTGGACCGGGGCATCAATACGATCCGCAAAAATTATGACAACACCATGAAGAAGGGCCGTCTCACGCAGCAGCAGATGGACGAACGCATGAGCCTGATCAAACCTACGCTCACCTATGACGGATTTGAGTCCGTGGACATGGTGATTGAAGCGGTGTTTGAAGGCATGGCCTTGAAGAAACAGATCTTTGGCGACCTGGATAAGATCTGCAAGAAAGGCGCGATCCTGGCCAGCAATACTTCAACGCTGAGCATCGATGAGATTGCTTCCGCTACCTCTCGGCCTGAGGCTGTGATCGGCACGCACTTTTTCAGTCCCGCGAACGTGATGCGCCTGCTGGAACTGGTGCGCGGCAAAGCAACGAGCAAATCGGTGATCGCTACCTGCATGCAACTTGCCAAGAACCTGGGCAAAGTTGGCGTGCTGGTGGGCAACTGCCGCGGCTTTGTGGGCAACCGCATGTTTGGTCCTTATCGGCGTGAAGCTCAGTTCATGATGGAAGAAGGTTCAACGGTAGAAGCGATCGATAAAGCGATGTACGACTACGGCATGGCAATGGGGCCTCTCGCCGTCGGAGATCTTGCTGGGCTGGACGTAGGTTGGCGCATTCGCAAAGAATTTAAGCACCTGGAAAAACCGGGTGAAAGACAGCCTCTCTCAGAAGACAAGCTCTGCGAAATGGGACGCTTCGGCCAGAAGACCGGCGCAGGCTGGTACAAGTATGACGAAAACCGCCGCGCGATTGTCGATCCCGAAGTGGAAGCAAACGTCCGCAAGTGGGCCGCCGAAGCAGGCATTAAGCAGCACGCAATATCGAAAGAAGAAATTGTCGATCGTCTGCTATACGCGCTGGTCAATGAAGGCGCGCGCATTCTGGAAGAAGGTTTTGCGCTGCGCGCGGTGGACATCGACATCATCTATCTCACGGGTTATGGCTTCCCGGCTCATCGCGGCGGGCCGATGTGGTATGCGGATACCGTGGGCTTGAAAAAAGTTTATGACCGCATTCAGGAGTTCCACAAAGAGCACGGAGAAATCTGGGCTCCGGCGCCACTGCTGAAACGGCTGGCGGAGGAAGGCAAGAGCTTCGCCGACCTCGACAAAGAAACCAGCAAAGCAGCGTAATGAACTGCTGACAGCGAATTTGCTGGGACTGTGCTGCTGGACTGTGTTGATTGATTAGACCAAGGCTTATTGCTTGGACTAAGAGGGTGGAGCAGGCCTTTAGGCCTGCGGCCTAAGCTAGCGATAAAAGGGCTTCAGCCCCTGAGGTAATCAGAGACACCGGCTGGAAGTACTTCGCGTCATCCCGAACCCCGTCAAACGAGTCGCGCGTTTTTACCAGCGCGCGAGTAGGGGGGTGAGGGACCTTGTGTTTTCTGTGGTGCACAATATAACTAGGCTTTAGCCACCTGCTGCAAGGCTGACAAATTCAAAACCGCGCAAGAATGCAGAAGCGGTTTGGAGCGAAGCGACAATGAATGATTAGAGCTAGTGGCGAGGCCGACCACGCGCCGAGCCACCTGCTACAGGGCAGAAAAAATCAAACCCGAGCCACACTGTAAAAGTGTTGGAGCGAAGCGACAATGAATGATTAGAGCTAGTGGCGAGGCCGACCACGCGCCGAGCCACCTGCTGCAAGGCTGACAAATTCAAAACCGCGCAAAAATGCAAAAGCGGTTTGGAGCGAAGCGACAATGAATGATTAGAGCTAGTGGCGAGGCCGACCACGCGCCGAGCCACCTGCTACAGGGCAGAAAAAATCATACCCGAGCCACACTGTAAAAGCGGGTTGGAGCGAAGCGACAATGAATAAAGAAGCAGTAATCATCGATGCACTCCGCACACCCCTCGGGCGTCGCGATGGCATGCTCAAAAGCTGGCATCCCGTAGACCTTCTGGGCTTCACTCTCAAAGGCCTGGTTGCGCGCAACCAGCTCGATCCCGCGTTGATCGATGATGTGATTGCCGGCTGCGTGATGCAGGTAGGCGAGCAGACCGCCAACGTCGGACGCAATGCGGTGCTGGCGGCAGGCTTTCCTGAGTCCGTGCCGGGCACCACCGTTGACCGCCAGTGTGGCTCAAGCCAGCAGGCCATTCACTTTGCCGCGCAGGGCGTGCTTGCCGGCAGCTATAACATTGCCATCGCCTGCGGCGTTGAGAGCATGACGCGCGTTCCCATGGGCGCTTCTGCCGCAAACGGTCCCGGCAAACCGTTTGGTCCGGAGATGATGCGGCGCTATCACAATATCCACTTCAATCAGGGCATCAGTGCGGAGATGCTGGCGGAAAAATACAAGCTTACCCGCGAATGCCTTGACCAGCACAGTCTGGAGAGCCATCGCCGCGCGGCACATGCCACGGAGCAGGGCTGGTTCGCGCGCGAAATTCTGCCGCTGCCAATCGAAACCGAGCAAGGGAAAATGACCGTCGCACACGATGAAGGCATACGCGCGGGATCAACGCTGGAAAAACTGGCGACGCTCAAAACTGTCTTCAAAGCTGATGGAGTAGTGACCGCCGCGAACTCATCACAAATTACTGACGGCGCTGCTGCCGTGCTGATCATGGAGCGCTCAGTGGCAGAAAAGTTGGGCTACAAACCAATGGCTCGGTTTGTTGAGTTTGCTCTGGCAGCGGAAGATCCGGTGCTGATGCTGGGTGCGCCAATTCCCGCTACTCGCAAGATCATAGATCGCTCTGGTCTAAAGCTGGAAAACATGGATCGAATCGAAATCAATGAAGCCTTTGCCAGCGTGGTGCTGGCCTGGCAGCGCGAGACCAAAGCTGACCTCGCACAAGTAAACGTCAACGGCGGAGCCATTGCCCTGGGACATCCTCTGGGCGCAAGCGGCGCGCGGCTCATGGCTACGATGGTCCATGAGCTTGCACGCACGGGCGGTCGCTATGGATTGCAGACCATGTGCGAGGGTGGCGGCATGGCCAATGCAACGATCATCGAACGGTTGAATTAGGGAACGCTTAAACCGGGCTTGGCCGCGAATACACGCGAATGTACACGAATAAAACTTAAAGTTAATTCGCGTTTTTTCGTGTTGATTCGCGGCTAAACTTTCATTGCTTAGCTTCCATTCGGTCAATAATGAAGACGGAGAAACCATGAAGATTAAAGACACAAGCGCAGTGGTTACAGGTGGCGCATCAGGTCTGGGCGCGGCGACGGTCCGCATGCTGGTGGCGCAGGGCGCCAAAGTAACGATCGTCGATATCAATGAGAAGACCGGCACGGAGCTGGCAAACGAACTTGGAGCAAACGTCACGTTCACCAAAACTGATGTGACAAATGCCGCTCAGGTGGCTGCCGCCATGGAAGGCGCGGCCAAAAATCAGGGCGGCTTGCATTTTCTCGTCACCACTGCCGGCATCGGCATTGCGGAAAAACTTCTGGGCAAGAATGGCATGCACGATCTGGAAAAGTTTGTCCGCACTATCCAGATCAATCTCATCGGCACATTCGATGCCATCCGTCATGCGGCCAACGCCATGAGCGCCAACCAGCCTGACGAAGACGGCGGACGCGGCGTCATTGTCACTACTGCTTCAGTTGCGGCCTATGAAGGACAGATTGGCCAGGTAGCTTATTCAGCTTCGAAAGGCGGCATTGTGGGCATGACGTTGCCGCTGGCGCGTGAACTGGCGCGCTCCGGCATCCGTGTCTGCACCATCGCGCCAGGCATCTTTCACACTCCGCTGCTCGCCGGACTGCCGGAAGCCGCGCAAGCTTCACTGGCGCAACAAGTGCCGTTCCCCGTCCGACTGGGCAAACCGCCGGAGTTCGCGGCGCTGGTTCAACACATCATTGAAAATAATATGCTGAACGGCGAGACCATCCGCATTGATGGCGCCATCCGCATGGCGCCTAAGTAACTCCAATAATCCGAGCAGCTGTTTTCTTGAGGCTTACAGGGAAAAAAACCGAAAGCTGGGCATAGTCCAGCAACTCTCGATTCCAGCTCTGGCAGGCCAACCTCCCATTGAGAGGGGCATCTAATTGTCTGTAGCGCTAATAGCGGCCCCGATTACGCGAGCTTCGTCGACTCAACCTTGGTACGCGTATCTGTTGCCGAGGGGCCTGAATCAACGAAAACACAATTGGAAAACGGAGGACAACAGTGAAACAACATTTTGGTAAGCTTGCAATGATCGTGGTTCTGGGCAGCGGTTTCGCCGTCGCACAAAGCACACCAGCAACATCACCGAGCTCGTCACCGAGCTCCACGCAGTCAACGCCGTCCAGCACGGATCAACAGCCTTCAACGGCTCCAGACCAGAGCAAGACTCCTGCGAATGCTCCGGAAACCATGCCGAGCACTGACCAGAAGCCAGCTGACAGCTCAAAGCTGCCACAGAGTGATGCTGCTCCTGCTTCCGCCACTGGCGACGTACAGGGCAACATTCAGTCCGCGATCCAGAAGGATCCGAGTCTGGCAAGTTCGAACGTAACCGTGAACGTAACCGAAGGTAAGTCGGTTGATCTGACCGGAACCGTTCCAACCAAAGACGCGAAAGACGCAGCTGAGCGCATTGCGAAAGAAAACGCCGGCTCACTGAAAGTAAAGAACCACCTGAAGATTTCGGGTTCTGGTTCTGACACCTCAAGCACGCCGAAGACCGACACGAGCGCTCCTAAGCTCTAAACATAATCAATCAAGATCAAACCAGGGCGGCCCTTTAGGGTCGCCTTTTTTTTAGGTCGCCTTTTTTAGGCCCGCCTTTTTTATGGTGCCTCATCGCGATGGACTGTCTGTGGAGAAAACGCAGGCAGGCAAACGGCAATATATTCCGTGGCTTCATCTGGCGTTGAGTATTGAATCCACTCACCTGGATGAGCAATCACAGCCTGGCCTGCAGTTACGTCAAACGCTCCGCTCTTGTGATTGACCCGAAGCCGTCCGCGAAGAACGATGGTATATTCCTCAAACTCTGGCGTTTGCGCTGGCTCCTGCCACCCTGCGGGACTGCGCATGTGTGCAACGCTTACGCGTGGCTCCTTTTTATTCGAAACTTTGCCGGCCGGAGAATTCACGTGGCCAATGTATTCATCAATAATCTTGGGCATGTTGCCAGCAGGTTGAATGCGTGTAGGTTGTTCAATGTGCGTGGGCAAAGACACTCTCCTTGTAAATCCTCAACGCACAGAAGCGAAATTGCCCTCGCCAAGCGCGTCTGCAAAAAGGTACCATAACGAGTTTTCAGTTCCAGCATTCTAATCGCCTTTCTATTTAGACAGGAGTCGTGGATGACCACGCATCGCTACACGTTAGCAACAGCGTTTCTTCTTTGGAGCTTCATCGCAACCGCGCAAACCAGCGTATTGGAGCACCTCAACGTGGACGCCACGGACGCGCCGCGTAATATTCTGCACTCGATCATCACCATTCCTGTAACGCCGGGCGCGGTCACAATTGTTTATCCCAAGTGGATCCCCGGGAACCACCGTCCCACGGGCCCTATCCAGAATTTTACCGGCCTCCACTTCAAGGCGGGCGGCAAAGAACTGGAATGGCAGCGCGACCTGGAAGACATGTATTCTTTCCACCTTCAGGTTCCAGCGGGAGTAAGTGAGTTGCAGGCATCGTATGACACGATTACCTACAACGGAAAAAGCTCTCTCTCGTCCAGCAAAGTTCTGGATCTGTTATGGAACCAGGTAGTGCTCTACCCAAAAGGTGCGACGTCAGACGCGGTGCAGGTATCGGCTTCACTACATCTGCCGGAAGGCTGGAAATTTGGAACGGCGCTCACACCCGCGCAGCAAAACGGCAGCTCTGTTGAGTTTCAAACGGTCTCGCTCACCCGACTGGTGGATTCTCCTCTGATCGCGGGCCAGTTTTATCGGCAGGTAAACATCAATCCTCCCGGTGAGCCGCTGGCCCACGTGATTGACATGGTGGGTGAGAGTGAAGAAGCCATCCAGATTACGGATAAAGATATTGCCAGTCTGAAACAATTGGTTGCCGAAACCGGCAAGGTTTTTGGCGCAAGACATTACGCCAAATATCATTTCCTCTTGACCTTAAGTGACCAGACGGCGCACCACGGACTGGAACACCATGAGTCCAGCGACAATGGCGCGGCCGAAGATATGTTCAGCAACCCCGGTTCACATGACCTGGAAGCCGACCTGCTGCCGCATGAGTTTTTCCATTCCTGGAATGGAAAGTATCGCCGCCCCGCTGGTCTGGCTACGCCCAACTATCAGGAACCTATGCATGGCGACCTGCTCTGGGTTTATGAAGGGCTCACGGATTATTACGGCAACATATTGGCTGCGCGGACGGGCTTGCGCTCGCCGGACCAATTCCGTGAAAACCTGGCTTACACTGCAGCCATGCTGGACCATCGCGCCGGGCGCACGTGGCGTCCGCTGCAGGACACGGCTACCAGCGTACAGAGCTTATTTTCCGCGCCTCCGGAATGGACCAACTGGCGCCGCTCTGCTGATTATTATCCTGAAGGCTATCTGATCTGGCTTGAGGTTGACTCTCTGATCCGGCAGAAAACGAATGGACAAAAATCGCTCAACGATTTCTGCCGTCTTTTTCATGGCGGCCAGGGCGGTGCGCCCGTGGTTGTGCCCTACAAGTTTGAAGAAGTTGTCGATGGTCTCAATAAAGTCGTTCCCAATGACTGGGCCAAACTGCTGCGTGAGCGTCTGGACGCAAAGTCGCCTCATGCTCCCATGGGCGGCATTACCAATGGCGGATGGAAGCTGGTCTACACCGAACAGAAGAACACGACCATGGATGAACGGGAAAAGAGCGGCGGTCTTGATCTGAGCTTTTCGCTGGGACTGATTGCCGGCAAAGATGGCGAAGTCCGTGACGTGATTCCCGGTTCTCCCGCTTACGCTGCAGGGCTTGGCCCGGGAATGAAGCTCATCGCGGTAAATGGGCGCAAGTGGTCAAAAGACGTGGTTCGCGCGGCATTGCGCGCCGGAGTCCACAGCCAACAGCCACTGAAACTCCTCGCGGAAAACGGCGACTACTACAACACTTACGAAGTGAATTACCACGAAGGCGATCGCTATCCACATCTGGTACGCGAAGATGGGCAGCCGAACATACTGGATGAAATCATCAAGCCGATGGCGGGGCTACAGTAAGTTCTTCGCATGGGCCCCTCCCAGATGCCAGGCTGGTCGCGTTTTTGCGCAATCAGCTCGCGGCGTGCTCGTTTGCGAGTATAAACGCCTGTTACCAACAGTAATCACGAAGAAAAAGTCACGTTGTTCGTGTTATTTCTTCTGCGTTAGTACTTCTGGCAGTGGTGGATGCAGAACGACTCGCACACCCAGTACATTCGCGTACACATCTCCGACCTTTGCCGACGTGGGATACGTAACGGACAGTTGACTAGGCCCATCCCAAGTCACAAGGACTTGCCCGGGATTCCCGTCACTGAACTCAGCGATAGTCGCGTATTCGTATCCGGGATTCGGATTCCCGGTGCTGAGATAAACAAAATCACCCTGATATTTTTTTTCGGTTCCGCAAACCCGGTGGAAACTCTTTACCGTGCGTCTACCGTCGGAAGAGGCAAGCAGTCGCAGTTCCGTATCTGTGCAGTTCCCCCCAGCGAAATCCTTGAAAGCACGAGTGAAAAAAAACCGTCCTGACAATGCGACAATAGCGATAGCACCTGCAATTTCGAGCGCAATTCGGGACCAAGAAACCCATCTGGACATGCTCGAAGTATAGCGGCAGCTCAGTCGATTGACGAGATTACTGTTGATAAATCGCCATTACACTCGGCTGCTATACGCTGCTGTGCACGCCGGGTACGCGGCTCTTCGTAACCGCGGCGGTGCGCTCAAGTTTGTCCCAGGCGAAAGGCTTGCCGTCAATAGCGCGTTTCACTGTCTTAGCCAGCACCGCTGAGAAAAGTTGACGGTAAGAAAATCGCTGCAGCCAGAGATGAAGCAGTAACTGCGCATCTTCGCCCGTGCCTTCCACGCGGCGTTCCAGCAGAAAGGCCAGCGCAGACGTGACAAAATCAATCGCCAGGAAAATTGCAAAGAAAAACGCGAGCCGCTCAATGCTGCTGGGATCAGTGCTTTCCGGATGGAAATACCGCGCCGCTGCGTATTCCAGCAGGCCAAACAGAAACATGATGTCGATAAATGGCGAGACCAGCGGCAGCAGTATCTGGAAAATAATAATGTTGGGCAACGCAATCCAGCCCAGACGGCTACGCCGCCGGATGGCAGCGCCATGTTTCCACACAGCCTGCAGAATGCCAAAGGACCAGCGGAAGCGCTGACGCATCAAGCCGTTTGCAGTCGTAGGTGCTTCCGTAAAAGCCAGCGCACGATCTTCATTGACCACGCGCCATCCCTTCTCCAGCAGAGACATCGTCAAGTCCGCATCTTCAGCCACCGTATCTGTATGGTAGCCACCCGCCTGGCGAACCGCGGTCACGCGCCATGCCCCAATCGCTCCCGGCACCACGCTGACGGCGCCAAACACATTCAGTGCGCGACGCTCAAAATTCTGGCTGGTGATGTACTCCAGCGCCTGCCAGCGGGTCCACAGATTTACGCGATTCCCGACCTTGGCGTTACCGGCAACTGCAGCCACTTTCGGGTCCGCAAAATGCGGGACCAGAATGGAAATCGCGGTCGGAGCAATCACCGTATCCGCATCAATGCCAACATAGATTTCATCATCGGTATATTTCAGCGCGTGGTTAAGGGCTTCCGCTTTTCCCGCATTGGCCTTGGTCAGAAGCAGAACGCGTCCATCCGCAATCTCTTTGGCAAACTTTTCCCGCACCACGGCAGACGTCGCATCTTTTGAACCGTCATCCACCACAATTGTCCGCAGCTTCGGGTAGTCCGATGCCAGTGCAGAACGGACCGTATTTTCGATCACCTTCTCTTCATTGAACGCCGGAATAATAATAGTGACGGCAGGCTTGAAATCCGGACCGCCAACTGGAGCCGGTGTGCGCAAGCGGTCAAATGTGGCCAGAGCGCCGATAATGAGAAGTCGCCCGCTCATGAGCACGTCCCCAAGGAAGAATACAAGTACGATAAATTGCGCCAGCCACTGCCCCAGGATAAAGACGTAGTCATCCAGGCGTGCGCCCATTACTTCATTCGGGGGCAAATGGGGCATCACTTCATCCCGCGTTTTGCCCAGCAGATTTTCCACGCTCACGATTTTGAAGCCACGCTGTCTCAGTCCATCAATAATCAGAGGAAGCGCCCTTACCGTAGCGGCACGATCGCCGCCGCCATCATGCAGCAGAATAATATTGCCGCAGTAGAGTGGGGCGCGGTTTTCACAGCCCTTGTTCGCTTCGCTCTCCGCCTGCTCGAAGACTTCAGCCACAATTTTCCTCAGTACTCTGCCCCTTCTTCCAGTCATTGGGATCAATCTTGGAGCCGACTGTGATGTAGCCTTCATTCTGCACAAATTCCAATGGGCGTACCTGGTCAGCGATGTCCGGCTCCTGGTCAATGGAATACGGCGGACGGAAATACAGCGGCTTCACCCCCAGCTTGCTGGCAAACAGCTTCTCCGTCAGCTGCAGTTCCACGCGTTTCATATACCACTGGGAAACGTCGCTGATGTCAGGATGCGTGAAGGTGTGGTTGCCAATGGCGTTGCCTTCCCGATAGATACGCTCCGCCAGACCGGGGAACTTCTGCATCTGTATGCCGATCAGGAAAAAGGTGGCCGTAGCATTTTTTTCTTTCAGTATGTCGAGAATCTTCGGCGTGTAGGTTGGATCGGGGCCGTCATCAAAAGTAAGGGCGACCTTCTTTTCCTGCCAGCCATATTCCCTGATCTCATAAGGCTGTGGCAGCACGGTCATTTTTTGTGAAACGATAAGGTTGGTATCAGGGTCCAGAGTTACTTCACGCTCGCCCGCGCTGGGCTGGCGCTGTATGACAAGAATTTCACCACTGCCTTCACGGTCAACATCTTCACCAGAAGGTACAACCTTGATTTTCTGCTCGGCATTCGGCTCAGTGGGATTGTCCCATATCTTCCACAAAGAGCGATCTTCTGAGCCAAGCCGCCAGAGCGCAAAGGTGCGTATGCCAACTTCGCGGGCGGCACGCATCTGGTTCAGCGCAGTCACTGCATCCAGATACCACACCTGATGTTTCACGCCATTATCTTCCTCATAGCCAAAATGAGGATTGAGCGAATCGGGATCAAAAGCAATCTCCGCGCTGGATTCACTCGCGTGCAGTCATGCTTCCTGCACGTTATTCGTATCCACATTCACAATTTTTTTCGTCTTGGAGGAAACTGCCCAGTCATAGCCATAGCTGCCAATGGCGCAAATGATCTTGGTCTTGGGAATGTCTTTTACTGCGTCTTTCAGATTGGCGGTAAACCAGTCTTGCGCGGCTACAGGCCCGGGCCGGCTGGTGACCTGATGCTGGTCATAATTCATGAGCACCAGGCCGTCAGAGGCGGCAGCCAGGCGCGCATAGTCATAGTCTTTATCTGAAACGGGAACGTTTACGTAAAGCCTGAGGCCGCGCGAATGCAGGTCCTGGCCCAGCTCCTGTATCAGGGCAAGAAAGCCAGGCTGCGATTTCAGTGGGATTTCTTCAAAGTCCAGGGCAGCGCCCTTGAAGTTGTCACTTCTCAGAAAAAGCATCAGTTGCGAGCGAAAATTCTGCCGGGCTTCGGGATTATCAAGGAACGCTCCAATGCTTGCATCCCACGTCTTGCGCACCGGATCAAAATTGTTGATCAGCGGAAACACTTCCACTTCAGCCTTCTCTGACCGAAGAAAAGGCATGACCCGATCGTCCGTGGAATGTACACTCCCGTTTTCAATCACAGTAAACGGGTGGGTAAGATAGTCAAATCCCTGCAGATGGCCGTCTGCCGTAAGCATGTGGAGCCATTCGGGAAAAAGAAGATCGATCTGAGGATAATATTCTTTTAAGGAAACAAAGCTGGCCGCGTCCCAGTTGACGTAATACGCGGCGCGAATTCCTTCATCCGTGTTCAGCACCACCTCTGAAGGCGACGCCTTGGTCTTGCGATGGGTATTTTTTGCCTTGGTCCTGCGCCGATGCTCAATTTCTTTTATCGCCCGAAGACTGCGTTTCTGCTCCTTCATCAGCACGTGCGGCAGCGGGTCTGCCTGTACAAAAACGGTAACAATGAAAAAAAGCACCAAAGCGCTGATAATCGCGCCCAGGACGCTAAACAGGATGCGCAGGCGGCCCCAGCGCTTCCGTTCTGGATCATAAAAGATTGATTTTGCCATTGCGGGATATGTTACAAACCATCGTATGCGGCAGGGCGCGGCAGGTCAATTGGCGAGTACCCGGGGAACCATTACAGTTGTACACCTGAGAGCACGCCTTTACACTTCCTATTTCATGAAGACAATCATTGCACTGGTACGGCGCAACTGGCTCTTCTTTTTGCTGGCGACAGCCGCCGCATTGGCTTTGCGGTTCATTTTTGTTTTCCGCTTTCCCCATATCGCGGGTGATACCCTGGTCTATGGCGACATCGCCAAGAACTGGCTGGACCATGGAATCTTTGGCCTGACGGACAATGGCCTGGTACGCCCTACGCTTATCCGTCTGCCCGGATATCCCGCATTTCTGGCGGCGGTCTTTACCATTTTCGGCCGGGAGCACTACACCGCAGTCATGGTGGTGCAGGCCCTGATTGATACCAATACCTGTCTGGTGATCGCCGCGTTGGCGTTGGAATTGATGAATGAGCGAGCGGCCAAAGCTGCTTATTTGCTGGCTGCTCTCTGTCCATTTACGGCAAATTATGTTGCCGCGCCCCTTTCCGAAACCTTGTCTCTTTGCTGCCTCGCCCATGCTTTTTATTACGGCGTGCGAGGTTTGAAAACGCTGGAGCAGGGAACCTTACAGCGGCGTCTATGGATCCTGGCGGGCTTGTGGAGCGCCGCGGCAATCTTCATGCGCCCCGATAATGGATTGGTCCTGGCTGCCCTTGGCCTGGCGATACTTATCTTATTTTTCCGCAAGCCACAAAAAAGCCAAATGGAACTGGCCAGTGTGCTGCTGGCCGTGACTAGTCTGGCCCCACTGGCGCCCTGGGCCGTCCGCAATTGGCATGTTTTCCATCTGTGGCAGCCGCTATCTTCCCGGTACGCGAACGACCCAGGAGAATTTGTCCCCCACGGCTTTGACCACTGGGTAAAGACCTGGATGGTGGACTATGTGTCAGTGGAAGATGTGTATTGGCACGTATCGGGAGAACCGGTAAACTCGCAGGATCTGCCCGAACGCGCCTTTGATGGGCTTCCGGAATACCAAAAGACGCTGGACCTGATTTCACGCTATAACCAGCAGCTTTTTATTGATCCGGACATGGACGCGGAATTTGCTCAGATCGCAAACGCTCGCGTGGAGCATAGCCGGCTGCGCTATACCATCTGGCTCCCTTTCCTGCGAACCGCCGACATGTGGCTGCGTCCGCGCACTGAAATATTGAATGTAGATACACGCTGGTGGGATTTCGAATCGCACATAAAAGAAAGCACGTTCGCTCTGGTTTGGGCCGGACTGAATCTGCTCTACATTCTTCTGGCGTTTCGAGGATGGCTGCAGTGGCGGCTGGGCGTAGCAGGAATTTTTCTGATCAGCTTTATTCTGCTTCGCTCAATATTCCTGAGCAGTCTGGAAAATCCTGAACCGCGCTATGTGCTGGAATGCTTTCCTATCCTGCTGGCGCTTGCCGGAGGGGCATTCGCAAGAAAGCATTCCACACAATGAGATGTAAAGTAACAAGCTGGAGATTTACTGCTGCTTGGCCTGACTCATATCGTTTAAATCTTTGATCTGCTTTTTGATGTCCTCAACATTCGCTGCATTAGGAGCCGCTTTTAAGAACTCTTCTAACGCCTTGGCAGCCCCGCTATAGTCGTGCTTCGCCAGCAGGATATTCGACAGCAAGAGTGAGGAATCCGGATGCTGATGGCCTGTATCGATCTTCTCAAAAGCGCGGACATTTTCTTCCGCGGCCGTAAGATTTCCCAGGTAATAATTTGCCGCTCCGCTGTACATGACAGTCAGCGGGTAGGCGACAGGATTCATTTTCGTTACTTCATCCGCATACTTTAATACGTCAGGCCAGTTCTTCTCATGCACGCTGATGATCGCCATACCATAGTACGGATTCACAAATTTTGCATCCAGGGATATGGCGTGCAGGTAATCTGCTTTTGCAGAAGTAAAGTCCTGGTTATGGCGGTGCACTTCACCCATCATGGCCCATGCTGCGGCAAAATCCGGGTATTCTGCGAGCGCTTTTTTCAGTTCTTTCTCTGCCTCGGGAAACTTACCGTTTGAAACAGCTTTTTCGCTCTTTTCATAGGCTTGTTTAGCGCCCGGCGGTGCGGTCATGGTTGTCATGCTGATGGTCGATCCTGAAACACCTTCCATGCGCGTCAGGATAATTACGCCAACATTTAAAGACCATGAACTCCCATCCGGGCGGATCAGTACCGAACTCGTTTTGAATCCAGGAAGAGAAGCCCTCAATTCGCAACCCATCAGCTCCGGATGGCTTACATCAGTATTTCTGTTACCAGACGGCATATTCAGACCATAGTCCGAGTCCTGTCCTTGTGTTGGGCCACGATTGCCGGAATTCTGAAAAACATCTCTGCCGCTTTCAGTGGCATCGCGGCTCACAGTCCCTTGGCCTAGATCGAATTCAAAGTTCCCCTTGAAATCGGTGAACCCTTCCCGCCGGACGACCCCATTGCAAACGCGCTCAATGGCAATCGGCTCGTTAATCGCGGTTCCATTTTGCAAAGCAACCTTGCCACGAACAGTAACATTTTGTGTTTGAGGAATGTTGGCAGTTGAAGAAGTAGGAGGAGTACGAGAACCAGTAGTGGCGCCTCCACCGCTTCCAGGCCTTACTTGCGCAAATGTTTGCGGCACAACGAAAAGACAGATCAACCCAAGAGCCCAGCAAATTTTCATAAACATTTGGCGTCCCCTCTCTAATTGTCGATGTGCAAAAGTATGGTTATAGCCGAACCCGCTCAGCCCTAAATATCGCGTCAATCGGAGCAGATCGGTCTTAATGACAGAGCGGCAAAAAAGGGAGCAGTTTTAACTGCTCCCTTTTCGGTTAAGTCCTGGCTTATTAGAACTGATACTTCAGCCAGAAACGGATGTTACGCGCACCGGTGACTGTGTCGGCGGTGTTCAGGAAGGTGGGATCTGCGTTTGTTGTACCCGTTGCCTGGAAGGTAACCGCTGAGAGATTAGTGCTCAACGGATTTCCAGTGTTGGGGTGATTGAATGGATTCAGCATCTCCGTACGGAAAACAAGCTGGTGACGTTCGCTGTGCAGATTGATGGTGCGCTGCAAGCCAAACGTCCAATCCTGCCTTCCCGGGGCGATGAACGTGTTCCGCCCGAGAGTACCGAAACCGGTATTCGAAGCGGGAACAAGCCAGTGAATGTTGCTTGCTGTAATCGGAGTGGTTGTACCGTTTAAGGTTGGTACGCACCCTTTACCGGCTAGCTTTGTGGGTCCGTCACAGAAACCGCCCAGCGGATTCACAAATGCCCACGCCTGTGGATCAGCGGCTGGATTTGCAATGCTGGGGCGATCAGAGGCCGTGCCATCGCCGTTTTCATCTATGCCGTCGCTAACAGTGTACGGTGCGCCGCTCTGGAATGCAGCCGTGCCCGCCATTTGCCAGCCGTTTACCAGATAGCCAAGGCCTTTTGTAGCAAAGTTGTTATCGTTCCGGAATTTTGGAATGTCATACACATAAGTCACCACTACACGATTGCGGCGATCAAATGCAGACAGTCCTCTATCCAAAGCGCGGTCAGACAGGTTCTCGGGGAAGCTGCTGTTACCGGTTGTGGTAAATACTTCTGAACCGGTATCAATCAGCTTGGAGAAGGTATATGCCACACGCAGCAGAAGACCTTTGGAAAAGCGCCGATCCAGTTTCACATCGAGCGCGTGATAGATGGAATCGCCGCCATTGTCGCGGACTGTCCACGAACCAAATGCAGGATTCAGGCGGGTCGAGGGTGCGGTAACAATTGGGTTAAATTGATCGTTCACAAGCAGGTGAACGCCGCGTGTTCCAATATAGGAAGTGGTCAATACAAACTGCGCTCCCAATTCACGTTCAATATCAAAGTTCCACTGATAGGTTTCAGGAGCGATGATGTTGTCCACAATCGAAGTTACGGCAGCATTGATGGTGGGTGTGGGGGTAAGAGCACTGAACTGGCTTGAGAGACCTGCCGTACCACGGCTGGTTCCAGACACTGTGCTGGCAATGGCCTTGCTCACAGCGTTGGGTGATGAACCTGCTGAGTTATCGACGATATTGGTGAAGATGTTGTCGTAATATTCGCCGAATCCAGCACGCAGTACAGTTTTGTCGTGACCAAACAGGCTGTTCCAGAAGCGGGGCGTGTACGCAAAGCCCACGCGAGGAGCAAAGTTGTTGTTATCAGGTTTCTGCGGATGAGGTGTAGTGAAGAAGCCAGGATCAAGCACTCCTAAACTCGCATCCACCGCAGGAAAAGGCATTGTATTTTCCGGTGTTCCGGCATTCTCATACCGTACGCCAATATTCAGTGTGAGATTGGAACGGAGCTTCCAGGTGTCTTGAGCAAAGTAGTTTTGGAAGAAATACTTGGGCTGGATGATGGGGCTGCCAAAAGTAAGGGCTGCCGAACCACCGCTGCCGCCAAAATCGTCGATGAAATTGGCCAACCCGGTACCGTTACCAGATGCATAAGCAAGTGTTCCGCGCGAGTTGAAGGGAATCGCGTCAGTAACAAGAACTCGTGCAATGTCTGTTCCAAACTTGAAACTGTGGTTCCCTACCAGCCAGCTGACTGAATCCTGGTACTGGAAGGTATTGTGAAAACGTCCCTGCGGAATGTTGGAAGGAGTACCAAATCCGGTGAGACCAGAGATTGACACCGTTGGGCCGTTAGCTACAGGGTTTGCCGCAGTTGCTGCCGTTTGGCCGAAGGTGAACCCTATCCGGCCGTAGGAAGCACGGAATTCATTGATGACCTTGGGGGAAAATGAGTGGGTATAGGAAAGTCCACCGTTATGGGTGGAGCCGCCTTGCTGCGTATCGCAGTAGGGAAGCAGGTTGCTGAAATTGAAGAAATCCGGAATCAGGTCGCTTTTATCGTAGGTGTACCGGAGCGTGATGGTGTCATTCCGAGAAAGCTGGTAATCACCCTTGGCAACGTACTGCGTGTCATTTGAGGGTTCGCCGATTCCCGTGCGTTGTACTCGCGCCACGTCCACACCTGGCTGGCCAGGGTCAAGTGCAAGAGTTGTAAAGCCCAAGCCGGTTGGGCTGGCACGCAGGCTGCCCAGAGCCGCAAGGTAATTTGTGAGTCGAGGATTTCCAGCGGCAAGTCCCTGCAGCACCGCAAACCCGGCTGCTGTAGGAACCGTCAAGGTTGCTCCCGTAGCTCCCTGTCTTTGTTTGTCCCACTGGATTGATCCGAAGACAAAAATCTTGTCATGCTTGATTGGGCCGCCAATGGTGAAACCGTAGGTGTTCTCGCGATCTTTAGGTTTTGGATTGCCATTGATCTTGACCGAAGCGTCATTCGCATCCAGGGTAGAGTTTTGAAGCAGATCAAATGCTGATCCATGCCAGGTATTCGATCCGCTCTTGTAAACCAGGTTGGTGACTGAGCCGCCGCCGTGTCCGAATTCAGCGGTATAAGAGTTCGTCAGGATGGAAACTTCTTTAGTGGCTTCAAGATTGTCCACCTGAAGTGCCTGACCCTGAATGGCGTTGTCATTATTGTCAAAACCTTCAATCAGGAAGTTGTTGGCGCGTGGGCGGGTTCCGTTAACGGAAAAGCCAACGCCATTTGTGAAATTTTCACGTCCGCTCGGCTGCACTACGCCCGGCTCAGTCAATACCAGCGAAATCGGGTTAAGATTGCCGATTGGGATTGACGAAATTTCCACGTTGGAAATGGTATGAGTAATCGCACCATCTTCCGTGTGCAGTTGCTCGCCGGCGGTTTCAACTGTAATCACCTGCTCCGCAACGCCGACTTTCAGTGTTGCATTGACAGTTGTGGTTACGGAAGCGTTGACCACCGTACCTTCAATCTTTAAATCAGAGAACTTAGACGCCTTTACGCTTACGGTATATGCGCCGAGTCCTACTGCTTCGATGCGATAGGCACCAAGTGCATTTGTTGTGGTTGTATGTTTTTCGCCGGTTGCATTGGAAACCGCGATCACTGTTGCATTCTGGATGACTGCACCCTGGGCGTCAGTCACTACACCAGCAATTGTGCCAAGGCTCGTTTGAGCTATCAGTACCCCGGCAAATGCCCACAGAACGAACAATGCTGCAATCTTGTAGACGTCCAAGCGCAGAAAGTTCCTTGTCATTTTTTGTCTCTCCATTTGGTTGGTGAAAATGACAACAGGAAGGCGTAGCAACCCATACTTCCTATACTTGATCCCCACTGCCCCCCGGCTGTCTATGCATTACCTTAGGGCAAGCAGAGTTCCACACTTTTGTACCCTTATTATCATAAGTTTACAAATCTTAACTGTGGGTTACATACTTAATTACATATTTGAACGAATCAGAGTCTTCCAAATTCTGAATTATCGCTATCACTCACATTCTGAAAGATAACTTAACCTCCTTAGCATGTTTTATAAGGCGTATGCTGGATTGCCTTTTCAAATCGTGCTTCTATCCTTACAGAAGCATGCCTTCCCGGATGAAATACTTTGCATTAGCGGCCGTTTTGCTAAGTTCCATTGTGGTACCTCGATCTTTCGCGGGTGACACCACTGCGGATCGTGGTGATCTGCGGCCACCAGCTCCGGTTCGGCAGCCTGTCTCCTCCTATAAAGTCCAGGCCGGCATCGACGGCGAGATATATCCCGTGCTGGCCAACTACGCTTCTTTGCAGCGTCAGAATGACCGTACTTTTGGCGTGGTCTCCGTTACCCTTTCCAATACAACAGACGCAGTCAGCATTCGGCGGGTCAGCGTTCAAATCCCGGGCTGGAGTGACGATGAGATCCAAACGGTTGAACTTGCCCCTGGAACCACGCGCACCGTTGCCTTTGCCCCGGCGTTCCTGCCGCGCTTTTATCAAAACCATGAAATCACGGCCGCGACAGCGCACGTAACCATCAGCGATATAGCCTCTACCAACACATATGAAACAACCATGCCGGTCCGCCTTCGTTCAGCGGAAGACATGTTCTGGGGAAACAGCTTCAAATACGCCTCATTCATTGCTTCCTGGGTAACGCCGCATGATCGTTTGGTGGAAAAGGTTCTGGCCCGCGCAAAACAGCTCACCCCGGATTACAGGTTGCCGGGATACGAGAGCTGGAAAAATGCTGCCCAGCAGGAACCAGAGACCAATCGCGAAGCGAAGGCGATTTTCAATGCCTTGCAGCGCATGGGACTTTCGTATGTAAAAAGCTCATCCACGCTGGGAGACCATCAAGGTGTAAGTGAACGCATTCGCATGCCCCACGTAAGCCTTACAGAGAACAGCGCAAACTGCATTGACGCAGCGGTGATGTACGCTTCCCTTTTTGAAAATCTGGGAATGGATGCCAATATCGTGCTCGTCCCCGGACACGCCTATGCCGGGGTACGGGTTGCGGAAGGCTCATCCAAGTTTCTCTTTATCGATGTTGCACTTACGGGTAGAAGCACTTTTGAAGCTGCCGTGGCTTCAGCCGAAAAAGGTATGGCCAGTCACCCGCCTTCTACCATCACCCAGGTGATGGTAGGAAAAGCGCGGTCAGCTGGCATTTACCCTATGCCTTGATTTTTCAGCAACCTCGTTCGCGCTTTTCTCATCCATTCAGTCCTATATGGCATTTCAGCAGCGAACTGGACCTCTTGACAACCGGCGCGACAGGCTTAAAATAATTTCGATTCGTGAACAGGCACCGGCAGAAGTACGCCTCGATCCGAACATGAACCCGAGCCAGAATTTACCTATCTCGAAGCGGCCACCCGAACCAATACCCATGGCGAAACCCTGCAAGCATCCGCGCGTGCGCATTGTAGCGCGCGAAGAAGACGCTGAATTCGTTGAATGCCAGGAATGCGGCGATGTATTTGACTCCAGTGAGTTCAAAGACATGGCCATTGAAGAGAACGCAGAAAACCTGGGGCCTGAAGAGGCCTGAGTTTTACTGGAGCACTGGCGGCTCAATGAGGTTGTATCTGGTACAGGCGATCTCCTGCCTGTTTCACGTCACGTTTCCTGCTTTAAAAACCAGCCGAGAGAAAGCCTGGGGCGGCAGCTTCTCCGAATTTTCCTATGACCTTACTTGCCCTGATTGTTGATGATTCCATGCTCATTCGGCATACCGTGCGTCGCGTGCTGGAAAAACGCGGATTCCAGGTTGAAACCGTGAGCGACGGCGCCGCCGCCCTGGAAACCCTGAAGACCATCCAGCCGGCCGTGATCTTTACCGACCTGCAAATGCCCCGGCTCAGCGGACCCGAATTGATTGACGCGCTCCATGCGAATGCTGAGACAGCAAGGATCCCCATTGTGGTGTTGGCGGCAAAACCTCTATCCGGGGACATACAGGAAACGCGCGCCCACGCCATAATCTACAAAGACATGCTTATTGAAGAGCAACTGAAGAAGGTGATTGAAAACCTCTTCCCTTCAGGTGCAACGGCCTGAATCTGTTACCGCAATGCGAGTGATGCCTCCGCCGAGAAGTCTGCACTGGCAAAGTCTTCCGCCCACAATTTGGGAAAAGCCGCGGTCGCGATCATGGCCGCATTATCCGTAGAAAGTTTTCGCGAAGGAAAATACACCGGCAATCCTGCCTTGGCGGCTTCCAGGGTAAACCTTTCCCGCAGCTCGCTATTCGCTGCTACGCCGCCGGTCACAAATAGCGTTCTGGCCTGGCGCTCTTCCGCTGCCTGCAGCGTCTTTCTCACCAGATCATCCACCACAGCCCGTTGAAACGATGCTGCCAGATCCAGAGTTTTCTTGTCGCAATGCTCCAGCACAATCTCACCCGTTGGCTTGCCGACTCCCGCCAGCGCCTGCTGCCGCGCACTGATCGCATCGCGCATCCCCTCAAGCTCCACATAACGCAGCACAGCGGTTTTGATTCCGCTGAAAGAAAAATCGTACGGCGTCTGTTTATCTTTCGGCGTGCCGCGGTTGTCGTGCTTGATCTGTGACGGAGCAAACTTCACCGCCCGCGGATTGCCGTGCTTTGCCAGCGCATCAATGATCGGCCCGCCTGGATACCCAAGCCCCAGCAGTTTGGCTACCTTGTCATACGCCTCGCCTGCCGCGTCATCGCGCGTGCGCCCGATGTTGGCATAAGTCCAGCTGCGGTCACGCTCCTCTGCCAAAAACAGGTGAGTATGTCCGCCGGAAACCACCAGCGCCAGCAGGGGAAAATCAATCTGAAAATTCCCTTTCTGCTTTTCTTCCAGCAACACCGCATGGATGTGCCCTTCCAGATGGTTTACCGTAATCAGCGGCTTCTCCAGGGCAAACGCCAGCGCCTTGGCATAACTGATACCCACCAGCAACGCCCCGGCCAGCCCCGGCCCCTGCGTTACCGCAATAGCATCGATGGATTCATAGGTCTTGCCCGCTTCTGCCAGCGCCTGCCGCACCACCGGCACAATAGCGCGCAGATGCTCACGCGACGCCAACTCCGGCACCACGCCGCCATAAGGCTGGTGCGTGGCAATCTGTGAGGACACCACATTCGCCAGCAAACGCTCGCCGTCAGCAACGACCGCAGCGGCGGTTTCGTCACAGGAAGTCTCAATCCCCAGGATGCAACGCTCAGGCATACATCTATATTATTGGATTTGGCGGTGGAATGGATTTGCTGGTGAAAGAGCGGCCCTTCAGGGCCGCGTTTAGAAATTCTAGAGAAAATGGGCTTTAGCCCTGGAAACCATGAACCTCACATCTCCCAAAGCGATTGAAGCCATCCGCATCGCGCGTACCCTGCGTGAGCAAGGACACTCTGCTTACCTCGTCGGCGGCTGCGTACGCGATCTGCTTCTCGGTCGCGAACCCGCGGACTATGACGTCACAACTTCCGCCACGCCAGAGGAAGTCATGCGCATCTTTCCGGAAACGTATGCTGTGGGAGCGCAGTTTGGTGTCGTGCTTGTTCCAGTTCGTCAGGACGCGGCTAATGGCGAGCCTGACAATTATGCCATCGAGGTCGCAACGTTCCGGAGTGACGGCGCTTATTCTGACGGCCGTCACCCTGACGAAGTGAAATTTTCAAAAGACGCGCGCATGGATGTGCAGCGCCGCGACTTCACCATCAACGGCATGCTGCTCGATCCTGATTCCACTGAAATTCTTGACTACGTTGGCGGCCGCGCAGACCTGCAGCGCGGCGTAATCCGCACGATCGGCGAACCGCGCCAGCGTTTCACAGAAGACAAGTTGCGCATGCTGCGCGCGGTGCGTTTTGCTGCCCGCTTCGGCTACACCATTGATGCCCAGACCTTCGCTGCTATCCGCGAGCTAGCCGAGCAGATTCATCAGGTCAGCCGGGAGCGTGTCCGCGATGAAATCCTGAAAATGCTGACTGAGGGCCGCGCCCGGCGCGCCTTTGAGTTGCTCGACGAAACAGACCTGCTGGAGCAGGTGCTGCCTGAAATCAAAAAAATGCAGGGCGTGGAGCAGCCACCGCAATACCATCCCGAAGGCGATGTCTGGATTCACACGCTCATGCTTCTGGAAGGCCTGCCCGCTGGCTGTTCTGAGACTCTTGCTTTAGGTGCGCTGTTGCACGATGTAGGCAAGCCGCCAACGTTTCGCGTTGCACCGGACCGTATTCGTTTTGACGGCCACGCTGAGATCGGCACAAAGATGGCAGAAGAAATCTGCCGCCGCTTCCGCCTGTCCAATGAAGATACGGAACTGGTGCTGTCACTTGTCGCCAACCATATGCGTTTTGGCGACGTCATGAAAATGAAGGATTCCACGCTGAAGCGCTTCTTCCGTCTGCCCAAATTTGAAGAGCAACTTGAGCTGCATCGGCTTGATTGTTCCAGCAGCCATCGCGACCTGAGCCTGTATGACTTTGCGCGCGAAAAATTTCATACTCTGCCCGCGGAAGAGATTCGACCTACGCCGCTCATCACGGGCGCCGATCTGATTGCCGCCGGCTATCAACCCGGACCTCTCTTCAAAGACCTGCTGACCGCCGTGGAAGATGCGCAGTTGGATGGATCAATCAGCACGAAGGAAGAAGCGATGGAGTTAGTACGCAGTCAACTCGCACAGAACGATTAGATTATCGCTACACCACTCCGCTGTCGACGTCTGGCGGTGTATCTCTCAACCAGAGAACCCCTATTGACATGCTAGTCCAGCATCTCGCCTTTAGCCTGTTTCCGCTGGCTGTTATGTAGCTTACGTCATACGCTCGGTCATTGCGGCTGCCCGCTCCCCAGGCGCTTAAAATTTCAATGACTTTTCCACCGCTTGCTTCCACATTCTCTTGAATGCGTTCGCGGTCCCACATGGGAACCGCATAAAATCGGAAAAATAAGATCAACAGTATGGCAGCAACAGCAAAAAAAATTATCAGTGGATCCGTATCGGCTGCCATTAAGATCCATACCATCTACTGTGCCTTTTCTCCCTATAAATTTTTATTTTAAACAAATCAGTTTTTGATCAGTGTCATCCGTGTTCATCAGTGGTGAGATCTTGCCTTCTCGTGCCTCCGTGGTGGATTTTCCTGCTGACAGCTTTCACTTAGCTGCAGGCCGATAATTGAAATATGCCCACACCTGCTCGCTCATGCGTCCAATGGCATCTTCCAGTTCGCTGTAATAGCCGCGATGGTGAGCTGAGAAGAACACCACCACCACGCGGGCATTGGGAGTATCAATGAAACCGATATCGTTAGCGATGTATGGCGGGAAGTCACCGGTCTTGTGCGGCGTATCAACATCGTCCGACAGGAAACGCGGGATGCGCGTCCTCATCTGCTGCTGGCCCATCATGCGCAGCATTTCCTTGCAGGATTTTTCGCTCGCTGCCTTATTCGTAGCGATCAACTCCAGCAGCTTGCCCATGTCTCGCGCATTGGAAAGCCCGTAAGGATGCTTGCCTTCAAAATGGAAGCGCTCCACATCCGCATCTGTAAGCTTGTCAGGAAAGCCCTTGGTGAAAAGCTCTTCCGGCCCGAACTTTGCATACGCGGGATCGCCCGCTGCAGCCAGCGCGAGAAACCAGTCAAAAGATGTTCCTGTTGCCGTGATCGAATTAAGCCCCAGTTCGCGCATGGTCTGCGTAACGTGCGCGGGACCGCCGGCGCGGGCGAAGGCCATGTCTGTGCCGGAGTTGTCGCTTTGAATAATCATCAGCTCCAGCGCATCACGGACAGTCAGGCTCAGCCCGGGATCAAGATTCTGCAGCACGCCGGTGCCAAAGCGCTTGTCGGCGGTCTTCATCACAAAGCGATCAGCCGTATTGATCTTGCCTGCGTCTACCTGGCGATAAACATCCACCATGAGCGGAATCTTGATCGTGGACATTGTATCCATGGTTTTGTCGGCGTTGATCGCGATCTCTTCACCGCTATCGAGCGATTTGATGTAAATGCCCCAGTCAGCGCTCACGCCGGATGAAATCTGCTCCAGCTTTTGTTTGAGCTGATCTATTGGTTTGGCTGCAGCAGGAGTTTGAGCGAAGGCAGGCAGAACGAACAGGAGAACGCAAAAAGCGAAAACAGCTTTCACGAAGCCGAGTCTCATTATTTTCACCAGAACAGGAAGATTCACCAAGGCAGAGCATTCTACTACCTCGGCGTCTTCATGTTCATAAATGGCGAAGCCGTCACTGAGTATTTTGTCTACCAGCAAAGATTACGGCGCAAGACCAGGATGGTAAACAAACTGAAGAGCGAGAATATTCCTGAACCCCACAAACCCCACTTGACGTTGCTTACCTGCCACTGCGGATGATCGGGCGTTATGGTACTCACAGGGCCATCCATTAATTTCACAATCTTTCCATTGAATCTTTGGACCTCAACCATGTCTCCCACTCGGGCAGCTTTGTAAAATTCCTCCCCCGCCCCTAATTGGACCTTATCGCTTTGACTTATTCCGTTCTCCAAAACAACCCAATAACTGCTACTGCGTCTCGAACTCCTGGAGTATAAACGCACGATCTTCTCGTTATTGACTTCGCACGGACTAGAAAAAGAAGCTCCGTGCTCAACTGCAGCTGATAACGAACATCCCGCTGAAGAATTGAAAAAAACTAACTCTTGCATTTTGTCAGGGTACTGAAATGCAAAATACGGAAACAAACAAAGGCAGGCAGTCAGCCCAAGGACCATCATCGCTTTACTAAATCCATCTACGCGCGACGGGGCCTCTGGAATTGGGCAACCC
>Ga0206965_10110_pt1 | contig 24915 bp, 24 predicted proteins | sample Alteio_BWOrgHeat_26_FD_152973 | JGI IMG/M metagenome (GOLD analysis project Ga0206965, IMG submission 152973) | Enriched cells from forest soil in Barre Woods Harvard Forest LTER site, Petersham, Massachusetts, United States -... | ecosystem: Environmental > Terrestrial > Soil > Temperate forest >...
GCCGAAACGATCAGGCGAGGTCATTATGCCGCTCCCGATGCCTCTACTTAGGCATAGAGAATGGTGGAAATTTTGCTACATCAAAATTTCCATGATTTAACTGTAACACGATTTATCAAAAGATACAACTTGCGCTCCCCTCTTCCCCATGCAATAGTGTCCCGACATTAAAGGAGATACTCATGGAAAATTTAACTAAGAGGCAAGTTGCCCTGGCATTTTTTGAAAAAAGCCCAGAACTGGCGGAGGTCAAAGTAAGTTACAAAAGAAGGTTGCAAGTAACGTATAAAATTACGACTTCACGAGATTGTTACGACCTGTTATATTCGCTCTTTGACAAAGACACCTTTGCGTATCGGGAAGAATTTTTAATCCTCTTTTTAAACCGCGCCAACCGAGTTTTAGGATGGGCGAGGTTAAGCATAGGTGGCATTACAGGCACAGTAGTGGACCCAAAAATTGTCTTTGTTTTGGCATTAAACACTGGAGCCTGTTCGATTGTGGTAAGTCATAATCACCCATCGGGAAACATCAAACCGAGCGAGGCTGATATACGACTTACAAAACAGATTAAAGAAGCCGGAAAACTGCTTGAAATCCTGTTATTGGATCATCTGATTCTAACGCCGGAAGGGGAATTTTTCAGCTTCGCAGACGAGGGCATGTTATGATTATTTTGCCGTAATCATTGTGAAAATCCGATCTAAAATGGTCGGATTTTTTTATTATGAAAATAGCAATTCAAACTTAAAGAATGTGCGAATTATGTAACTTATTTATGGAATTATATAACACTCACCCTTTCGGTTAGTAGTAATTTTGCAGCATTGAAAATTTAAAGATAATTGAGTAGAAAAATTTAAGAAGTTAACTATTAATATGAGACGATTAAGCATAATTTTTATCCTAACCATTAATGTTTGTTTTGGTCAAACAGACATACAGGTGTTGCCTTATGATAGTAAGGGAAATGTAATTACTAAATTTGATAATCCTGTTCTTCAGTCGAAGCTCGATAGTAGCGTATCTTTACTGGCGCCTTTGGTTAATTCTAAGGAATTTGAAGATTCATTTTTAAAGATCAGATGTTTGAGAAAACATTGAAAAAGTAATTGTGAGATCATTGATATGATAAGGTCCGGTCAAGAAAATTATTTGAAATCGAAAAGTATGATTGATTTAAAAGTGGCATTAGATTACTCTTCAAAAAATGAAGTTTGTAGTACAGATAAAAATGGAATTATAAATATCAATATGCAGTATGCTTATAAGGATAATGTTGAAGATTTATCAGCAGAATTACTTCGCGAATATTGCCATGTCTTAGGCTTTAAAAATTCTCCTCTCAAAGCTCGTCTTCGGGTATATACTGTGCCTTATAGGATTGAAAGGATTGTAGCAAACCAACTTCATAAACAAGCTACAGATAAGCTTGCAAAAAATATTATCGTACAACATATTAATTTGGAAAATGAAGAACATAAAAGTCATAAATAGACATGAAAATGGGTATTTGAATTATGTAAGTCTTTTCAAAAATTATATAACACTCACCCTTTAAAGTTAGAGTAATTTTGCGGCGCGAAAAATATTCACAATTGCGCCTTTAGAAATAGAAATTTAAAAGAAATAAATAATAAGAAAAATGAAAAAAAATTTAGTAATTATCACGACAGTCATTGCACTGTTAATCTTCCCGAAAGTAAATTTCGGTCAGGCTCCTGTCATAACAGTTGAGCCTATTAATCAAACCGTTTGTGCTAACAGTTCTGTAAGTTTTATGGTAACAGCAACAGGAACAGGACTTTCCTATCAATGGAGAAAGGGAAATGTAAACCTAATTAATGGAGGAAATATTTTGGGCGCAGACTCTGCTGTCCTTACTATCAATCCGGCAAGCTATCCTGATGTTTCTTCCAACTACAATGTGATTGTAACGGGAGCAAATTCTTTAAGTGATACATCAACAAATGTTTCATTAGCAGTTAATGATAATCCAAACGTATCTATTGCGAATGGACCTACAGCTTTCTGCTCCGGTGATTCGGTATCTTTTGATGCAGGAGTTCAGTCTTCATATAATTGGAGTAATGGTGCAACCACTGAAATAATCAACGCAGTAACCGGCGGTCAATACACAGTAACTGTTTCAAACAATTTGGGATGTACGAATACTGCTCACAGACAAGCTACTGCTTTAGTTGCCCCCGCTCCAAATATCTTTTCGAGTGATCTTTCTAATATTTGTAATGGCGGTTACGCAACCTTGTATGTGGGAGCTGCTTTCTCTGCATATTCATGGAATACAGGAGATTCTACTCAATTCATTGCTATAAATACAGGAGGAACTTACACCGTTACAGTTACAAATTCAAATGGATGCACAGGTACTACCAGTCAATTGGAAAATATTATGTTATCCCCTACTATTACTACAAATGCCGGAACGATTATTTGTTCAGGAAATTCTGTAACATTGGATGCAGGTTCATTCACATCTTATCTTTGGAACACAAGTGCTACTTCAGAAGCAATCATCGTTAGTACCACAGGTACCTATTCAGTTACCGTAACAAATAATTACGGATGCACAGGAACAACAAGCCAGGTAATTACTGTTAATCCATCCCCTACTCCATTCATTTCCGCAAACGGAGCAACAACATTCTGCACAGGTGGTTCTGTAACGTTAGATGCCGGAGCGGGTTATACAATTTATTCATGGAATAATGCCGCAACCACTCGCACCATAAATGTTTCATCCGCCGGAAGCAATAGTGTGATTGTTACCAATAGCAATGGTTGTTCTGCTTCATCGGCAGCTATTAATATTATTGTGAATACAACTCCCACCATTGTATTATCTGGTAATTTGAATGCTTGCCCTGGTGGTAATTCAAACCTTATTGCTTCGGGTGCTTCGACCTACTCTTGGTCTCCTTCAACAGGAATGAATACCACAACGGGTGCCTCTGTAAGTATTCATCTTCCTTCCTCCAGCCCTATCACTTATACAGTTACTGGCTCGAATACTAATTGCAGTACTTCAATGAATTTTACTGCAACAATCGGTTCACCTGCCTTCACATCTACTTATACCAATTGTCTTTGTTTTGGGGATAGCTCCGCAACCGCCGCGATCAGTGTTACAGGAGGAGGTTCGCCATATACTTATACTTTAACCAATACTCTTAATAATACGCTTATCAATTCCTCAAACAAAAACATTAATAAGTTGGTAGCTACACGTTATAAAGTTCAGGTTACAGATGCAGGCGGATGTACTTCTGCAATGTCATACATAATTACGACACAACCTTCTTCTTTGGCATTTAGTTATTCTACTGCCAACATTAATTGTAATGGAAATAATAATGGGGTAATAACTCTGAATGCCAGCAGCGGAACACAAGGTGTATCTCCAAACCCGCGTTATTCCTATACAACCAATGCAAATGTCACCACTCCTACTTACACAGCAGGAACATCCAATTCAAGCAGTTATTCATTCACATCAATGCCCATAGGAACATATTATATTAGAGTAAAAGATGCTAACGGATGTTTATCTGCAACAACAAACACGGTTATCATTTCTCAGCCAGCATCCATCACTTTTACTGATGTTGTAGTTTCATCATCATGCAGCAGTAACACAGGGAAAATTATTCTATATACTACTGGTGGTACTGGTGCTTATAACTTCAGTAAGAATGGTGGCATCACTTGGCAAACTGCATATACATTCTCTAATTTGGCTCCAGGAACTTACGTCATGTTAGTCAAAGATGCGAATGGTTGCCAGAGTGCAATTCAGAATCTAACAGTAGGTTGCAGTGGCAATAGGATCGCAGGTAATGTATCAGCTTCGGGTTCTACCTACGAAATATATCCGAACCCTGCGCATGATAATTCAATCATTGAATTTCAAATCGCTGAAGCCAATACCCATGTATTGATAGAGTTTTATGATTTATCAGGAAGCAAGATAGCTGTTTTATTTGATAAGGATGTCGCGCAAGGTGTCATGTATCAGGTGGAAATAAATACAGAAAGCCTTCCTTCAGGGATATACTATTATCGTATCTTTAGTGGAGACAAGATTCTTAACAAGAAACTAATTGTGTTGAAATAAATTTATTGAATTGATGTAGTCTCAATACCATATGTTTGAGGCATTAAGACTACTATATTCATGTATGAATTATGCAACTTATTTAAAGAACTATATAACACTCCCCATGTGAAGAGGTAGTAAATTTGCAACATGAAAATTGTTTCGCAATCGAGCCGCAGGAAGCGGAAATTTAATAACAAATAAATAATAAGAAAATGGAAAAAAATCAAGATCAGAAAGAAAAGGATTCCGCAACAGACGAAAGAAATTCTGCAAGGAACGAAAGAGATTCCGCAAAGAATGAAAGGGACTCTGCAAAGAACGAACGCGATTCAGAAAAGAACGAACGTGATTCGATCAAGGATGAAAATGATGATTCATCTAAAAACAAATAAAATTAAAATTGGGCAGCCCTGCCCTATTGGGGCTGTCAGATTTAATTAAAAATTAAGAATGCCGGAGCTACACGGAGGTACCACTGAACAGAAGCCATGTGAAATCAGGGGTTTAATAATAATGTAATAATTTTAAATTTAAGAAAATGGAAAACAATGTAGCAACAGTGAAGAAGGAACAAACTAATGGTTCTTCTAACGTGAGTCAGAAATGTTCTGATCATCACAATAAGGCAGCAAAGCATCATCAGGAAGCTGCAAAATTTCATCTTGAAGCAGCGAAGTTTCATGATGCTGGTGAAAAAGAAAAAGCTTGTGAAAGCAATGTGAAGGCTCGCGGGCATTCAAGCATTGCTCACGATGCTGAAAGAGAGGCGGCTAAACAACATGCGTTGATTAGCTAAGATGTAAAGAGAAGTTTTTGTTAATATTGGTTAGAAGAGGAGGAGTCCGGCATTCTGCGGGACTCTTTTTTAAAAAGAAACAATAAATATTATGAATGAAAAAAGAATCTTCGGGGCGGTGCTTACTGTCCTTGGAATAGGCGGTTTGATCTATGCCGCAGTATTATTTGTCAATACTTCAGGTGGCAATAAAGATGTCCGAGCGCTTGCCATTTACGGCATACTCGGCATAATATTTTTTATTGCAGGCATTAGCTTGATACGCACTACATCAGATGAATCGAAATAGTTGTAAAGACTTATTGTTCGGTTCTTATTGATGATAATTTCAAAAGTATTAAAGAATATCGGGAATCTATTAAAAGAAACATTTAATGAATTCATTGATGACAGTGGTTTAAAATTAAGTGCGGCATTGTCCTATTACACGATATTTTCATTGCCGCCATTACTTCTTATTATTATCTCCTTATGCGGAATATTCTTTGGAGACAAAGCTGTGAATGGAGAAATCTTTAGACAAATAAATGGACTTGTGGGTTACGATGCCGCAAAACAAATAGAGGAGATACTAAAGAATATAAGGTTATCAAACAACAATATCTTTGTAGCAACTATAGGTGGTATTATTTTAGTAATCGGGGCATCCGGTGTATTTACAGAGATACAAGACTCCATTAATTATATCTGGGGCATCAAAGCGAAACCGAAACGTGGCATTAAAAAGTTCATAACAAATAGATTTATGTCATTCTCAATGATTGGTTCGGTAGGGTTTTTATTGTTAGTAGGGTTAATAGTAAATTCCTTAATGGAAGTCTTAAATAAGAGATTACTTACCCAATTTCCAAATGACAGATTCTATTTATTTTACATCATCAATATTGTCTTGATGTTCGTTATCATTACTATTTTATTTACTCTAATCTTCAAGACATTGCCCGATGGAAAGGTGGTCATTAAAGATTGTTTAATTGGTTCATGCTTCACAGCATTTCTTTTTATGCTCGGCAAATTCGCAATCAGTGCATACCTAAGCAGTACGTCCATCGCAACTACGTACGGGGCTGCCGGCTCCATAATCCTCCTTTTAATTTGGGTTTATTATTCTTCAATCATACTTTACTTCGGTGCTGTTTTCACCAAAGTTTATGCTACAAATCACGGGCATAAAATTATTCCCAATGATTATTCTGTTATGATCATAGAGCAGAAGATTGAAGTCGAAGCAAATTTGGATGTAATGAATGGAAAGCAGGCAGTGTAAATCTTCAACAACAAAACAATTATTACTCTAAATATGATGAATGCTATTTCGAAACCAGAAGCCAAACCAACGGTGGCAAAAAAGTCTTTCTTTCGCAAGACGAAAGTACGGGTGTTATTAATAATTATAGCTGTCTTGATAGCTGCACGAATTATTTTGCCATACGTCCTGTTGCATTATGCAAATAAAAGCCTTGCGAATATGCCTGGCTATTGTGGTCATGTGGATGATATTGATGTTTCGCTGTATCGGGGAGCTTATAAACTGAAGTGCCTCTATCTTGATAAGTCTGATTCTTCTACGAATGTTCTGACACAATTCTTTGATGTGGACCTGATTGATCTCTCACTTGAATGGAAGTCTTTGTTTCATGGAAGGCTTGTTGGAAAAGTTATTTTGGAGCATCCATCTTTGATAGTTACCAAAGATAAAACCGACCCTTCAAAAGTCGTTAATGATACCAGTAATTTCAGGACTTTATTTAAAAGTTTTATGCCTCTTAAAGTGAACAGCCTTGCGGTGAATCGCGGCGTTATTCACTACATTGATGCGGAATCTCTTCCTAAGGTAGATATTTTTATGACCGAAACTTATGTCCTTGCAGAGAATCTTAGCAACGTTATTGATTCTACACAACTCCCGTCCAGCATTCATTCAACTGCGAATATGTCTGGCGGCGCGATGCACTTTGATATGCGCTTAAACCCGCTTGCTGCCGACCCTTTGTTTGAGATGAAAGTAAAATTAGAGAATGCGGATATTACTTTGTTTAATGATTTCTTTTTGGCTTATGGAAAGTTTGATATTCACAGGGGGAATTTTGGATTATATGCTGAATTCTCTGCGGCTCACGGGAAGTTCATCGGGTATGTGAAGCCTGTAATCAAGAACTTAGATGTCGTTGGTCCCGAGGCTCATAAGCATGGAATTTTGCATCTTTTGTGGGAAGATATTGTAGGGGCGGCGGGAGTCCTGTTGCGCAATCATCCGCATGATCAGATAGCTACAAAAATTCCTATCGAAGGGACCTTCAAACAGTTAGATAAAATAGATACCTGGAGTGCGGTTGCCATCCTCCTTCGCAATGCTTTTATTCAAGCTTTGATTCCTTCCATTGACAATGAAATCAACCTTAATTCGATTAACAACCCTCCGAAGGATGAAAAGAAGAAAGGTTTTTTCAAAAAGATATTTGATAAGAAGAAGGTATAGGAATAAGGGTATAAGGAAATAAGGGTATAAAGGTATAAGGAAAATATATTTTAAGAGAGAAGCAATGAATAAATTTCGTAGAGAAGCAGATAGAATTTTTGAAAGATTAGTAGCCATTGCGACGGCAATACTTGGGCATAGGGTCACTTTTTTTATTGCTTTAATCACTGTCATATTTTGGTTTTGCAACAAGCGATTTTATACGCAGGACATTCATTATATGGTGGGTGATGTAATTCTCGGAGTTACATTTTTATGTTTGTTTATCATTCAAAAATCTTTCAACCGTTTCTCTGCCGAGCTTCATCTGAAGATCAATGAATTGGTTGCATCACATGAGGCTGCGAATAACTCCGTTATTAATTTAGAAGAGAAAACAGAAAAGGAAATCACGGCTCTTTCCAAAGAATATGATGAACTTCTTATCCTGGAAAAGAAGATTGAAGATAATAAATAACATTCTGGAAGAAGCCGCGAATAACACAAATTTAAAACATCATTAATCCCTCCTTTTGACTTCTGATTTCTTTCTTCCCAGTTTAGGTTCGTTCTAACTTCATGGGTCACGGGTAGCAAGATTGCGTGTGGACGGTCAACTTTCAGTTTGGTGACCGCCACACGCAATCTTGGGGGAAAGGAATTTCCCCTGACCCCTTTCTTTACACTCGGCTCAAAACACAAAAGCATTTTCCGTCGGACCGATAAATCGTACCGACAGAAAATGCTTTTGTGTTTTTCGCCTTCCTATAGATAAAGCAACGAATCTTTGGCTTTAATTTCATGCTTCATTAAATCCAAAGATTCGCCGCTTTAAACAGATTTGAGACTTCTTCTGAAAAGCATTATTTGGCTTTTCAGAAGAAGTCTCTGTTTGGCAACCAAAATCAGAATTGTTTACTTCCCTGCTGTATTGCATAAGCAAGAAAGTTTCACAACCCTGATTGTTGTTTTCGCCAAGGCAATTGACTAAAGCAACAGAGTTATGATTTTACTTCACGTCGTTTCGATAAAACCACAACCCTGTTGCTTTAGAAAAAATTCGGCTATAGCCACCCTCCAATTCTTGTTTGCCTTAGCCCTTTTGCAAAGGACAAAAGGCTTTACTGCAAATGGGCAGGGATGCTATAAGGTTTACAAAAAAAATGAAGCTCCACCCAGAGTGAATTCTGAATGAAGCTTCAACAACGAAAAAAACTTAAAATCCTCGGGGCAAAATTAAGAAATATAAGCGATACTCATAATACCGCTTTTTTGAATGTGCTCAGAAAAATCAATTAGATTTACATTCGTCACATATCAGGGATTCGCCGAGTTGGAAGTGCCGATCAGATAAACCAGCAAACCAATAAAGAGACCGCCACCCGCGCACAATAAGGTGGTACCAGTTACGGCTTTGGAAACCTTACCATCCCAAGTAAGGGTAGCCATCTTATACCCTTCAAAAGCAGCATTAGGATAACCGGATGCAGGTGCAAATACAGTACCTTTGTAGGCATCTAATTGGTCTTCATAATACCTTTGCCACTTTGCCGGATCGGTCTCGGTCATAGCCGGCTTTTCAACTGATGTTTTGCCCAAATGCGAGGATGGGCTGCAGGACACGAACAACATACAGAATGCTGCGAAATACAATACATAAACTTTTTTCATTTTTTTAATTATTTTTTGTTACGCCTACTTGGTCAGGGCATCGGCATATCCCTTTTATTTTTATAAATCATTTTTCTGATTTGTATAAAAATAAACTGCGTGGGTAATTTCATTTATCCGAGATAGAGGTACTAGAATACCAGAGACTTAGACAAACAAAACCCCACGCATGGCGCGAGCATTTTGCTTCTTCTCAAGTCTCATAAAAATTTCTAGTTTTCTATCCCGAGAATCCGCTTAACGCAATTTATTTTATGTATTCCTTTTTTACATCATATATTTTCTTATTTATTTCCTGCCCTTGGGGCTTTTGCTTAACGGCAGCAAATGTACGACATTTCCCATTAATCCTGCAAGTCAGGTACTTATATTTATGATCTCCTTATGGATATAACCCCCTTTTATTGGCTTAAAATGCCCTATTTCAGGGCTTTTCAGGTATTTCCTTGCCCTTCCCTATTTCCCCATGCTATGCTCTCCAAAATTTAAAAATATAGAGAGTATGAAAAGTATTAGTTCTTTTAAAACCGTATTTGAGAAAGCCGCGTATGGCGGGAGTTACCATACCGTATTTGATGATTTCCTAACTATTTGTATTTGTTGTTTCAGTATCAATCCCGAGACAGGCAAGTCTTTTTATGAGGAGGAGTATTTGAGTATTATTGAGCCGTACAAGAAGCGAGGAACGCTAAAATATTTCCCCGATTTGTTGGCGGAGTTGATTATTTTTATGGAAGAAAATGTGAATAATTCACAGGGCAACGACTTGCTCGGAGATTTTTTTCAACAGGAGATTACACATGGAAGAAATGGGCAGTTCTTTACACCCTTTCATGTTTGCACAATGATGGCGCAGATAAATTTGGGAGAAGAAACTCGAAGTATGAATGTACTTGACCCATGCTGTGGGAGCGGAAGAATGCTCATGGCTTGTGGCAAACATGCAACATTTCGACATACTTATTACGCAACTGACATTGACCCGTTGTGTATAAAAATGACTGCGATCAATCTTTTCTTGAATGGATTAAAAGGAGAGGTAGTATGCGCAGATGCCCTAATGCCGGACGATTTCAGGTTCGGGTACAACATTTCATTTTGTCCTTTAGGCATTCGTAAAATTGAAACGAAAGAAGATTTCATGATCTGGAAAATCAATCAAAACACTTTCCCGAAAAATAAAGAAGAAGAACCGAAGAAGATTGAAAATCTACAGCTCAAATTATTCTGAATCATTCTAAAAGCCACATACCACGTGGCTTTTATTGTAATATCAATGTATGGATTCTTCTTTAATTTAGCTAATTTAGCCGCCTTTTAAACCATTCATGTTTCATAATTTGTTTTCTAAAAACAAAAAATATGAATACAATAAATACATCAATTAAAGAGTTCATTGGGCACTGTACTTTTGAAAAAAATCTTAGTCAAAAAACTATTAAGTTTTACACCATTGATTTAATGCAATTCAAAAAATTTCTTATCGAAAGAAAGTACCCGATTGAAGTTGAAAAGGTATCAAAATTTGAGTTGAGAAAATACCTTGAAGAAATTGCTCATCTCAAACCAAAATCTATAAAAAGGAAAATAGCTACCTTAAAAGCAATGTTTAACTATCTAGAATTTGAAGACAAAATAACTTCAAATCCATTTAGAAAAATGCGAATAAAGATCAAGGAAGAAAAGAACTTACCTAAGGTTATGGACATAGCGGAAATAGAAAAGATTTTTAAGATAGCATATAAAGATACAAATCTAATAAAAGACAAAGATACTTATTTATATTTTGAATCAGTCAGAAATATTGTTGTAATAGAGTTGCTATTTTCTACTGGTGCCAGGGTATCAGAGATTGCCAACATTAGAGCAGAAAACTTAAACCTTAGTTCTGGTGTTCTATTGATAAAGGGCAAGGGAAATAAAGAAAGAATTATTCAAATATGTAACGAAGAATCTTTAAAAATTCTGAATGAGTATTCTCATCTTTTCAAAGATAAAATTATAAGCTCTGGAGGATTTTTTCTAGTAAACCGTTTTGGTGCAAAATTATCTGATCAATCAATAAGAACCATAGTCAAAAATATTGCAATAAAGGCAGGGGTTAATAAACATATAACACCACATATTTTTCGCCATTCTCTAGCTACATTATTGCTTGAAGAGGATGTGGATATTCGATTCATACAAAAAATACTAGGACATAGTTCAATAATGACTACTCAAATTTACACCCATGTAAATAAAGAAAAACAGAAACAAATTCTTATTGCCAAGCATCCTAGGAAAGATGTAATAATTTATCACTGCTGAATTTATTTTAATAATGCTTTTTTACTATTGTATCTAAAATAACAAGAAGTATTGGGGCAAGAAAAGAGATAGAAAATTTAATCACCTTAAAAATATCTAATAAGGGTACCAATCTATATTTATCAAGATACTTAAAGGTTTCTAACAGCATTAAATATTCTTGAGGATCATCTTCGTGATTTATTTTTGCATTCAGGCTTTTAGAAATTTCATCCAATTTGCCTTTAATTTTTTGCTTAATAATTTTACTGATTGAATTTGCGGGAACAAAAAATGAACTTGCGATAGAAACGCTATAAAGACAAATTAAAAAATATGAAACAGCATTAACATAACTGTTTGATGAAATAGTGATTTGCAGCCAAAATGGAACCATAACAGAACCTGCACTAAATCCAAATGTTGTACTTAAAATAAATTTGTATAAAAACGATAGCCCGCCATGCTTATCTGAGCTAAAAACTGACCAACAAAGAACATGATATTTTTTTAATATAATTATTGAATGAATAGTTTTAAATACGCCCCAAAATCCAAACCCAACCGTAAAACCAATTTGTAAAGCTAAGAATACTGAAAGCCAAAATATAGGGTCACCGTAGCCTTGATTTAAACCTAATTTTTTATAGACCTCAACACCAGAAAACACAACACCACATATTATAATGGAAAACGAAACACTCATAATATACCTAAATTTATCATTTGAATAAATCTTATTGATAACGGTCGATTTAATTTTGTCGCTTGATTCTATGTTTTGCCGTAAATCCTCTTGGAATTTTTTATATGAAAGCTCCCAATTTACAATAAGTACAGGTCCTAAAAACAACCATGTACCAGCAATTATCATTGAAATAAAAATGATAGGTTGATAAATCATTAATTTACCTTTTATAATAATCATTATCAAAAATAAAATATAAAAAGGAAGACCAAAAAGTATAAAGGAGGAAAGTGAATGAGATTTTATTGGTATATGTTTTGTTAACCAAATAGACCCTTTCGTAAAAAAAGAAAAATTATAGTTATTCATTAAAAAAGACCCTTAATTATTATTTTGACAAGATTTATAGGGCTAAAATTCCTTCTTTCGCCCATCATGAGTTCAATACCTTCTTTTAAAATTTCAGGATCTTTTTGGCAAGCACGAATAGCCAAGTTTGAAAAGACTGTTCCCATTAAATGCTTTGTTGTATTATTTATCTTATAGTGCTTATTGAAATTTCTTTTAAAATTTTTTTCAAACGATTTTAAACCAATAGTTAACTCCTTTGAGTTATGAAGTTTATTATATATGTGATCAGATAAGGATTTTCCAGCATACATGCCATAAAAGATTCCTTCACCAGTAAACGGATTTATCATAGAAGCAGCATCTCCAATTAGTACCTTATTAACTGAATTAACAAGTGGAGGCATTTCACATCCATAGGGCAAAATGTAGTTCATTTTTGATTCATGAATAACTTTTATTTTTATTTTTCCATTTAAATATTTAAGATAAGATTCAAACATTTCATCTAAATTCAAATTACGTTCCTTGAGTTTACTAACATCAATTCCTACTCCAATGTTTGCATAATTTTTATTTATAGGGAATAGCCAACCATATCCGGGGTTTATTTCTTTTAAAAAGTCTAACCTTAAAGACATTTCATTGTAACCTTCCATCTCACAATAATACCTTATTGCAATTCCTGTGTTGTTATCGGAATTATAGGGAATATTTAATACCCTTCTCAATTTGCTTCTTGCGCCATCCGCACCTATAACCACTTTACATTTTAAAACCAATCTATCATTATCCTTTTTTATAATTACATCGGTATTAAAAATACCTCTATCCTCAATATTTTCAAACTCAAACTCTTCAAGTATATCAACATTTAGTTTACGTGCCTCTAGAATTAATCCATTATCGAAATCAATTCTTGGAATAACAAAACCCAAAGGTTTCATAGAACCCATTTTGGGTAATGTGGAATTGAGTTCGTATCCATTTGGACTTGATATTGCTAACTTTTCAATTGGTTCTTGAGAGCTAAATAAATGATTTAGTCCTAATTCAATAACTATTTTATGAACACCAGGACCCAATCCGTCTCCACAAGCCTTGTCTCTAGGGAACTTTTTTCTGTCAATAATGCAAACTCTTAAAGAAGGATTAAGTTTCTTTAAACTAATTGCGCAAATAGATACTGAAGGTCCTCCTCCAATAATTACAACATCGTATTCTTTTTCTTCCATTTTCTTGCTCAATAAAGGATAACTAAAGGTTATCTAAATTTCACTCTAGTAAAACAATTACAATAATGGATAGTGATAGGGTATTTACTAATTATCCAATTTTTATTTATCTAAAAATGTTTAATATATTTGGCAGAAAACGATTTGCCGACAAATCTCTATTTTTCACATTATTGTTTGGGGTATTGTTTGTTATTGCATCCTTCTTTGATAGAACGCTTTTTATGGGTGATAAAAACATAGGCTTATTTGAACATCCAACAATTTGGTCATTCATAATTTTGCAAGCTATTATACCTTATAGTATTTCAAAAACAATCAATGGATTTTATAGGCTTTTGAACAATAATGAAATCTTTGATCCAAAAGAAAAATTATCTGAGTATATTCAAATCGTAAATAAGCAAACCTTACTCCAAACTAATATCAGTAGATTTTTTTACTCTTCTTTTGTTGCAATTGGATTGATTTGCTTCATATGGAATTCTTATCAAAACCAGTTGCCTTATACATTTGTGGGCTTTGATTATTGGGATTCTTTTTACCACCCTTTAGGGTATTGGATAACACGAGTATACAAATTTTATCTTTGGGTATTTTTCTTACCAACTTTAATTCATATTCAATTGGTACTTCTATATACTTTAAATTGCCTTTTGAAGAATGCGATAAAGGAAAAATTTATTATTCTTAAACCTTACCATCAGGATGGATATGGCGGGACTGGAATTATAATTAAAACCCTGATAAATCCACTAATTCCAATTTTATTAGTTACTGTCCTTTCTGTAGTTAGCGTTCTATTAATTCATCATAAGTTAGGTGCTACACCAATAATTGGTTTGTTCGTAATCTGTTTATTATTAATAACGATTTATCTAATCCCTGCGTTAAGCCTAAATAACATAATCAAGTCTGAAAAGAAAAGACAACTTGAGGAAATAAACCACACACAGGATTTAATTTATTTATCATTGATTAATAATAAGGAAAAAAATACTATCTCATCAGATGCAGAGACGCTTGATGCATTATCTAAAGTGGCTTTACAAATAAAATCCATATCAAATTGGCCATATATTAAGTTGGTCGCAGAATTAGTTGGGATTATAAATATTCCCGCATTATCTCATTTTATCTACCAAGTAATATTAAAAAAATAATTTAAAGTTTCATAATTTATGTTTTTAGAAATTTGTTATAGCCTAAAAGATTCAACAATAGAGTTCCCAGCTTCTTGATTATTTCCTTTAGAAACCTACAAATAGATTCAATAATTTACTCCTCGCTTTTCCCTAATTCCTTAATGGCACTTTCCACAAAAAGCAATTGTTTTGCATTCATGATGTCATAAGTATTAATATCATTAATAGTGGTTACTTTGCACTTTGGTAAATTGCGTGAAGAAAGATAAGTGTTTCTATCAATATTAGATAGGATTACCAAAGTCTTTACTCCTCCTAAGTTTAATCTCTTCAAATTTTCATTAAAAGTTTTTGTATTAGGGGTATCAATATTAATAGAATCAATCAAGGTAATAAAATTATCCTTAGCCTTATAAGACAGTGCGGAAATCCGAGCTAAATTCTTTACCTTCTTATTAAGCTTGAAACTGTAATCCCTTGGTCTTGGACCAAAAATACGACCACCACCTTTCAACAAAGGTGATTTTGCACTACCACCTCTGGCACCACCAGTACCTTTCTGGCGTTTCAGTTTGCGGGTACTTTTATGAACTTCAGCTCTCTCCTTAGATTTATGAGTACCTTGTCTTTGATTTGCCAAATATTGCTTTACATCCAAATAAATAGCGTGATCATTTGGTTCAATCCCGAATACACTTTCCGGAAGACTATAAGTTCTGCCAGTTTCGTTACCTTCAATATTTAATACTTTTAATTCCATTATATTATTTTTCTAAAATTAAGTAAGCCCCTTTGTGACCTGGCACAGCACCACGAACAACAATAAGGTTTTTATCTGCGAGAATTTTTACAATTTGAATATTCTGAACCTTCACTCTGTCAAAACCCATTCTACCAGCCATTCTCATACCAGGAAAAACTCTTGAAGGATCAGAAGAAGCACCCATAGAACCTGGAGCTCTCAACCTATTATGCTGACCATGAGTTGTTCCGCCAACACCGGCAAATCCATGGCGTTTTACAACACCTTGGAAGCCCTTACCTTTACTTGTTCCGATAACATCAATATATTCACCTTCAGCAAAAATATCAGTATTAAGGACATCTCCAAGTTTCTGCTCGGTAGTAAAATGTTTAAACTCTATAGTCTTAACTTTAGCTGTGGTCTTTGCTTTTGCAAAATGTCCTTTGAGAGCTGCAGATGTTTTTTTCTCTTTTTTATTATCAAATGACAATTGAGTGGCAGAATATCCATCTTTCTCTTTTGTCTTAACTTGAGTGACTACACATGGTCCAGCCTCAATAATGGTACAGGGGATTGACTTACCGTCAGCATCAAAAATGCTTGTCATACCAATTTTTTTTCCTAACAATCCAGACATAATAATTTATAATTTATAATTCGTTCATCAAACTTTTATTTCAACTTCCACACCACTGGGCAGTTCTAATTTCATCAATGCATCAACAGTTTTGGCAGTAGTGCTGTATATATCCATCAATCTCTTATAGGAACATAATTGAAACTGCTCCCTTGCCTTCTTATTTACGTGTGGAGAACGAAGGACGGTAAATATTCTTTTTTCAGTTGGTAAAGGAATTGGTCCGCTAACTACTGCACCTGTAGCTCTTACTGTCTTTACAATTTTCTCTGCAGATTTATCTACGAGGTTATAATCGTAAGACTTCAATTTAATTCTTATTTTTTGATTCATTCTTATGAAGTTTTTTATTCAATAATTATTTTAGGAAACATTTTCTGTTTTACCCTTCACTTTTGCTACAACTTCTTCAGAAAGACTTTTTGGAGTTTCTGAATAATGGGAAAATTCCATAGTTGATGAAGCTCTTCCTGATGTGATTGTACGTAATGTAGTAACATAACCAAACATTTCCGAAAGAGGAACTTTTGCCCTGATTACCTGTCCTCCGGCTCTTGTATCCATCCCTTCAAGATGTCCACGACGTTTGTTCAAATCACCCATTACATCACCCATATATAAATCTGGAGTTACAACCTCTATTTTCATAATTGGTTCTAATAAAACAGGATTAGCTTTTCTACAAGCCTCTCTAAAAGCAATCTTGGCAGCAATTTCAAAAGATAAGGAATCAGAATCCACTGCATGGAAAGAACCATCATAAAGTCTAACCTTCATACTATCCATTTGATAACCAGCTAATACGCCATTTGACATTGCTGAAGCAAATCCTTTTTCAATAGAAGGAATATATTCTTTTGGAATAGCTCCGCCTACAATTTCATTGATAAATTGTAGTCCGACTTTCCCTTCATCAACAGGTCCAATTTCTATTGAAATATCAGCGAATTTACCCCTTCCTCCCGATTGCTTTTTATATAATTCTCTATGTTTAACGGTTCCTTTAATAGCTTCTTTATAAGCCACTTGAGGGGCACCTTGATTACATTCCACTTTGAATTCTCGACGCAAGCGATCAACAATTATTTCAAGATGCAATTCACCCATTCCGCTAATAACAGTTTGACCTGTTTCTTCATCTGTATTAACTCTAAAAGTAGGATCTTCTTCAGATAATTTACCTAATGCCATCCCAAGTTTATCAACATCAGCTTGAGTCTTTGGTTCAATAGCCAAACCAATAACAGGTTGAGGGAAGGACATAGTTTCTAAACGAATCGGAAAATTGGGATCACAAAGTGTATCACCAGTACGAATATCTTTAAACCCAACTGCTGCAGCCAAATCTCCAGCTTCAATTCTATCAATCGGACTTTGTTTATTAGCATGCATTCTTATAATCCTTGAAATTCTTTCATTCTTCATAGTCCTTGTATTTAAAACATAAGAACCAGCATCGAGTGAACCAGAATATACTCGAAAAAATGCTAACCGTCCAACAAATGGATCTGTCATGATTTTAAAAGCCAAAGATGCAAACTTATCCTTAGCATCAGGTTTTCTTTCCTCCTCCAATTCTGTATTTGGATTAATTCCAGTAACAAAATCAACATCCATAGGAGAAGGCAAATATGTAATCACCGCATCCAACATGGTCTGCACACCCTTATTCTTAAATGCAGATCCGCAAAGAACAGGAGTAATAGACATTGCAATAGTAGCTTTTCGAATTGCAACCATCAATTCATCCTTAGTTATTGAATTTGGATCCTCAAAAAACTTTTCTAATAAATGATCATCATATTCAGCAACACTTTCGACTAACTTTGCTCTCCAAACTATTACTTCTGCCTTCATATCATCAGGAATCGGAATTTCGGTATAGGTCATTCCCTTTCCAGCTTCATCCCAAATCATTGCTTTGTTAGTTATCAAATCCACAACTCCCACAAACATTTCTTCTGCTCCAATAGGCAATTGTAAAGGAACTGGATGTGCACCTAATCTTTCTTTAATTTGTTTAACAACATTTAAGAAGTCAGCACCAGCTCTATCCATTTTATTGACAAAAGCAATACGAGGAACTTTATATTTATTTGCTTGTCTCCAAACAGTTTCAGATTGCGGTTCAACACCTCCAACAGCACAAAATAAAGCTACTGCTCCATCTAAAACCCGGAGAGATCTTTCTACTTCAACTGTAAAGTCAACGTGGCCTGGAGTATCAATAATATTGATTTTATATTTTTCATTTAAATAGGTCCAGTAGGTAGTAGTAGCAGCCGAAGTAATTGTAATTCCTCGTTCCTGTTCCTGAACCATCCAATCCATAGTAGCAGTCCCTTCATGAACCTCTCCTATTTTATAATTAACCCCAGTGTAATATAGGATACGTTCGGTTGTGGTCGTCTTACCTGCATCTATATGCGCCATAATCCCGATGTTCCTGGTAAATAATAAATCGTTTGCCATTTTATATTGAGTATTTACTCCTTTTATCTTATTTAATTATCTATTAAAATGTGCAAATGCTTTATTTGCTTCAGCCATTTTATGTGTATCCTCTTTTTTCTTAACGGCAGCACCTTCACCTTTGGAAGCTGCAATTATTTCACCAGCTAGTTTCTCAGACATTGATTTTTCATTTCTCCTGCGCGAATATAATAGCATCCAGCGGATTGTTAATGCAATCTTTCGATCTGGACGAACTTCTGTTGGAATCTGAAAAGTTGCTCCCCCTACCCTACGGCTTTTTACTTCAACAAAAGGCATAATATTATTCATTGCCTTTTTCCATGTAGCCAAGCCATTCTCTTTGGTTCTTTTTTCAACGATTTCCAATGCATCATAAAATATATCATAAGAAATACTTTTCTTTCCATCATACATCAAGCAATTCACGAATCTCGTTACTAATCTATCATGAAATTTTGGATCTGGTAACAACTCCCTTTTCTTTGGTTTTGACTTTCTCATTTTTGTTAATACTAATTACTTTCTAATTAAAACTTCTTATTTCTTACCTCCTGGTTTTGCGGCTGCTTTTACAGCACCTGCTTTGGGCTTCTTAGTTCCATATTTACTTCTTCTTTGGTTTCTTCCATCAACACCAGAGGTATCCAATGCACCACGAATGATATGGTATCTTACTCCTGGTAAATCTTTTACCCTACCACCTCTTAATAATACTATGGAGTGTTCTTGCAAATTATGTCCTTCACCAGGTATATATGCAGTAACTTCAAATTTATTAGTCAGCCTCACCCTCGCTACCTTTCTCATTGCTGAATTAGGTTTTTTAGGAGTGGTAGTATAAACCCTTGTACATACACCTCTGCGTTGTGGACATGACATCAAGGCTGGAGATTTGCTTTTCTCAATAATATCCTTGCGCCCTTTTCTTACTAATTGACTTATTGTTGGCATTCTATTTTATATAATTTTATAAAAACCCTTATTTTTTTGGGACGGCAAAGATACATCAAATTTTGTAAATGACAATGCTACTCATAAATATTTCTTTATTTTTGGTTATAATTTTGTCTGTTTTGAAGTTCTCGATACTCGGAAAGCCTTATCATCAGGGCATTATCTTCAATTATTAAATATTTTTATCTTTGACAATAATAATTTGTAAAGCCTACATATTTTTCGATAATTGACATTCAAAACTTCCTAAATCCTGATTTCAGACTTTCGAAAATATTATTTTCAACAGACTTCCTGTAAATCATCTTTGAAAAAAGGGGAGCACGGATGAGCCTGATTGTTTATTAAAAGACATCCTCCCGAAATCTAATATGGGATCTCCTGTGATTTTGTAAGATTATCAAGTGATCCCGTATGATCCTCCAAAAACCTTATAAGATTCTCCAGTAATCTTATAAGATCATCCAAAAACCTTATAAGATTCTCCCGTGATCTTGTATGATCCTTCCAAAATCTTATAAGATTTTCCCGTAATCTTGTAAGATTCTCCCGAAACCTTATAAGATTTTCCCATGATCTTACATGATCCTTCCAAAACCTTATAAGATTTTCCTGTGATCTTGTAAGATCCCTCCAAAACCTTATAAGATCCTCCTGTGATCTTGTAAGATTCTATAAATGGACATTTTAAAGTTATTGTGATAATATTAGGTGAATCCTATAAAACAATACCGCCCCCTCTTTTCAGAGGAGGCGGTATTTTTAATTGACAAATATCAATTGATTATTGAACCATAATCTTGGTTACTAATTTCTGATCATTTGTTTCAATGTTAATGAAATAGAGGCCTTTAGCAATGTTTGTAAGACCTAATTCAACTTGGTTATCACCGATTGCAGAAGAATGAACTTCACTCAAAATAGTTCTTCCTGTAATATCTACTAATTTCAACGTATAGTCATTAGTATTATCAGAAGAGAAAACTACAGTAGCATGGTCATTTGCAGGGTTAGGATAAACATTCAAACCAGAAATGGTATTGTTGTTTGCATCACCTGCTTCTATTCTCGCTGCACTGAAGAATTGAGGAGCACTTGGTCCAGAATTCACAGAACCATTCGCTGTGCAATTTGTCTGAATGGTCCATGAATAATTATGAGCATGGGTTAATCCAGAAAATGTATAATGAGAATTAGGAGCGAATGTATAAGTGCCATGTACAGTTGAAGTTGTTAAATCAGTAAGTACGATAGTATATCCAGCAACACAAGCAGGTTGGACCCAACTTGCATAAGCTGAATTAACCGTAATCTGTGAAGTTCCAAGATTGGATGGAACAATACAAGAATTACTCAATAATTCACAGGCAACACCTGTGCAGCCATTAATCGTAGTGATAGTTACGCAATAATTTCCTGGATTTCCTGGGGCAACACTGATTGAATTTGTAACTGCACCGGTACTCCATAAATAATTATAACCTGCTTGAGCAGTTAAAGTTACATTACCACTATTTGAGCAATAAGTAGCAAGACCTGTTGCAGTTAAATTGGTATTTGGTCCTGCATAAATCTGAACAACGTGAGAGGCAGTAGCAGTGCAACCACAAGCTGTAGAAACCGTTACGATGTAATTACCAGCTGTTGTAGCAACTGTTGTTTCATTCACACCACCATTACTCCAAGCATAAGAAGCAAATCCTGCCCCAGCATCTAAAGTTGGATTTCCAGTACAGGAATTGAAACCAGGATTAGCGGTCATAACCGGAGTTGGTTTAGGGCAGAAATTAGAGCTTGTTGTATATGAAGCCTGACCATTGCAACCATTAGAATTTGATACTGAAACAGTATAGGTTCCAGGAGCAGAGATATTAATGTTTTGAACGGTTTGACCAGAACTCCAAGCATATGTCGTGAAACCAGCATTAGCACTTAATACCATTGAGGTAGCAGTACAAGCTGCTGGAACTTGACCTGGAGTAATTGTTGGAGTTACAAATGAGTTAACAGTAACAGTAATCGAAGTTGATCCTGTACATCCTGTAGTATAAGAAACAGTAACAGAATAAACACCAGAAGCAGTGATTGGAGAACCGTAAGACTGGGTAACAGCACCATTACTCCATACGTAGGTTGCATAAGTATTTATGACATTCAAGTTAACAGAGCTACCATTGCAGAAAGTAGTTGGACCACTTGGATTAATAACTGGAACTGGTGCCGTACCAACAGTAACTGATTGATGAGCAACTCCTGTACAACCAGCAGCGTTTGAAACAGTAACATAGTATGTTCCAGTTGTTGTAACAGCAATTGATTGAGTTGTTGCTCCATTGCTCCATGAATAAGTCGTAAATGAACCTGTAGTTAAGGTCACAGTACCACCTTGACAATTTGTTGTAGGACCAGTAATTGAAGGAACAGGATTTGAACTTACCGAAATAGTTGTGCATGCAGTTCCTACGCAACCATTGCTATTTGAAACGGTAACACAATAATTTCCTGCAACAGTAGCTGAAATTACACTGTTATTACTGCCATTGCTCCAATGATAAGTAGCATAAGCACCAACTGTTAAATTAGCAGCACCACCAGCACAAATTGCTGTAGGACCACTAATTACAGGAGTTGGATTTGCATTATTTGTATATTGCTGACATACAGAACCCATACATCCGTTTCCATCAGTAACAGTTACACAATAGTTTCCAGTTTGATTAACAATGATTGCAGAATTGTTACTGCCAGTGCTCCAAGAATAGCTCGCCCATTGACCAGCACTTAATGTAGTTGAAGTTCCATTACAAGCTGATGCCGGACCAGAAATTGAAGGAGTTGGATTTCCATTAACAGTGATATTAGAAGTTGCCTGATTTGAACATCCGTTACCATCTGTATAACTATAGGTATAGGAATAGGTTCCAGCAACATTATTATATGGATTAGGAACTGACCATGTGCCACCCGCTGGTGAACCTAACAAAGAAATGTTTGTTCCTGCACAACCTATAACATCTCCTGCTGTTACTGTTGGTAATGGATTAATAGTAACGGTAGTGCTGGCAGAACCCATACAACCATTACCATCAGTAACTGTTACACTAACATTTCCTGAAGTATTAACTGATGTTGTTTCTGTGGCATCACCATCACTCCAGCTATAAGCATTCCAAGAACCAGCATCTAAAGTTACAGAGTTACCTTGACAAGTACTTGTATTGCCAGAGATAGAAGGAGTTGGATTATTATTAACAATAACATTTACGCAGGTAGAACCTTGACAGCCATTATCATCAGTAACTGTTACGCAATAAGTATCAGAAGCATTAATAAAGACTGATTCATCTGTTGAACCACCCACCCAATTATATGCTGCCCAAGTGCCAGCATCTAAAATTGTTGAACTACCATCACAGAAACTTGTATTGCCAGAAATTGTTGGAGTTGGATTTGCATTAACTATTAAGGTTGCACATCCTACACCTACACATCCATTATTATCAGTAACAGTAACACAATAATTGCCACTTGTAGTTGCGAAAATAATTGGATCTGTACTTCCTGTGCTCCAAACTGGTGAGCCACCACTGATTATATTTGTAATTGCATCATAATAACCTATTGCAGCTGAAGAACCATCGCAAATTGAATTATTTAATGCATCAATAACCACAATTGGAGAAGGATTTGCATTATCAGTAACATCCACACAAGCCATGCCTGTGCAACCATCTGAATCTGTAATAACTACACAATAGGTTCCTGTAGAAGAAGCTGTTATTGCCTCACTGATTTCGCCATTTGGGCTCCAGGAATAATTATCCCAAGTACCTGCGTCTAATGTAACAGAACCTCCATCACAAAATGTAGTAGGACCACTTGCTGTAATTGTAGGATTTGGAACAGGATTAACTGTTACTTGCTGACAAGCTACTCCAGTACATCCATTACCATCAGTTACAGTTGCACAATAATTTCCACCATTTGATAAAGTTATCGTTTCAACTTGATCTCCAGTGCTCCATAAATAGGATGCCCATGTACCAGCATCTAAAGTTACATTACCGCCATTACAGAAAATTGGAGGTGAGCTATAAGTAAGAGTTGGATTTGGACTTGCATTAACTGTAACATCAATTGCAGATATACATGTACATCCGTTTGCATCTGTCACAGTAACTGAATAAGTACCACTTGCAGCAGCAGTAACAGATTCTGTTACATCGCCAGTACTCCAGATATAAGAAGCAAATGAACCGGCATCTAAGCCAACAGAACCTCCTGAGCAAAAGGTTGTTGAACCAGAAGGTGTAATAGAACAAGAAATACTGTTGTTGCCACCAGTTACAGTATGACAAGCTGTTGCTGTACAGCCCCAGAAGCTATTAACTGTAACACAATAAGTTCCTGCTGTAGTAACTGTCATATTTGGATTTGTGGAACTATTGTCCCAAGTATAGCCTGTTACACCGAAACCGCCATTTGCAGTAAGGTTTACACTACCTGAATTTGCACAAGTCAAATTACCTGTTTGGCTAATTGAAACTGTAGGATTAGGTAGTGCAATTACAAAACGATAAGCAACGCCTGTACAACCAAACTGGTTGGTAACAGTACAAGAATAAAAACCAATGTTATTGGCAGTTGTCATTTGTGTGTTAGCACCATTGCTCCAACTGTAAGAAGAATACCCTGCACCTGCATCCAAGGTAACATGACCTGAACACCATGTAAATGGTCCATGTAGGTGAATGATAGGATGTGGGCTTGGATGAACAGTTACTTGAATCGAGGCAACTCCTGTGCAGCCCTGATTGTTAGTAACGGTAACCCGATAATTACCGGTGAAAAACGCATTGATTGATTGCGAATTTGCCCCGGTATTCCAGTGATAATGGGCATAATTACCTGTACTTAAATGTACATGACCGCCAGCACAAATGGTGGTTGGACCATTGGCTGTAATCGTCGGAGGTACTTGAATAGTACATCCCAAATTCATTTCACTGGGATTTGCAACAACCGAAGTAGCTTCGGTGTAAATAGAAGGAGTCCCATTCCCTTCATTAATTAATGTTTTTGCTGTCAAGCTGTTACCGAATACGGCAAGCACCAAGCAAAGGATGACTGGTAAAAGTTTTAATTTGTTCATTGATAATTTATTAAATTAGTTATTAATTTTCGCTTACTCTAATAGGTTTTCGGCATCCCCTTTTTTATTTATTTTATAATTCTATTAATCATTAAGAAACCAAAATATAATAAAGGTAGCAATCATAATTAACCTAGTATTTGAAGTTAATGAAATTGCGACCTCTCTATTGTTAATAAAAGTTACATGTGGAGTCCTTGTG
>Ga0206965_10113_pt1 | contig 24669 bp, 23 predicted proteins | sample Alteio_BWOrgHeat_26_FD_152973 | JGI IMG/M metagenome (GOLD analysis project Ga0206965, IMG submission 152973) | Enriched cells from forest soil in Barre Woods Harvard Forest LTER site, Petersham, Massachusetts, United States -... | ecosystem: Environmental > Terrestrial > Soil > Temperate forest >...
TGTGGTAAGGCAAAACCTATTCCTTAATCATCCGATAAACAGTGTCGAAAATATCTTCAGAATTGGGCTTTGAAAAGTAATCTCCATCAGAGCCATAAGCAGGGCGATGAGGATGCGAAGTGAGCGTCATTGGCGCAGAGTCGAGATGATGATAGCCATTGTGAACTTCAAGGACCTGCTGCATCATGTAAGCGGTTGCACCCCCAGGAACATCTTCATCAAGGAAGAGAATGCGGTTGGTTTTTTGAAGGGATTTAAGAATGATTCCATGAACGTCGAAGGGCAATAAAGTCTGCGCATCAATGAGTTCGCAGGAGATATTAAATTGTTGCAACTGCTTCACCGCATCCTGCGCTATCCGGCACATGGAGCCATAGGTAACGATGGTAATATCGCTGCCTTCGCACAGAATTTCAGGGACACCAAGAGGTACTTTGAATTCACCAAGATTGCTTGGAAGTTTCTCTTTCAGTCGATAACCATTTAAGGGTTCGATAATCAAAGCGGGGTCATCGGAAGCAAGCATGGTATTGTAAAAACCAGCAGCCTGTGTCATGTTTCGAGGCACAAGAACATAAATTCCACGCAGTGAATTAATAATCATGCCCATAGGAGAGCCGGAATGCCAGATGCCTTCAAGGCGATGACCACGAGTGCGAATGATCACGGGAGCCTTCTGTCCGCCCTTGGTTCGGTATTGAAGAGTAGCAAGATCATCGCTCAAAATCTGTATCGCGTAAAGCAAATAATCAAGATATTGAATCTCTGCAATAGGTCTCAAACCCCGCATAGCAAGCCCGATTCCTTGTCCTGCAATAGTTGCTTCACGAATACCGGTATCGGTAACTCTTATCTCGCCATATTTCTCTTGCATTCCTGCAAAACCCTGGTTAACATCGCCAATCTTTCCAAGGTCTTCTCCGAAGGCAAGCACCAAAGGATTGTTATTGAAGATGAAATCGAAATTAGCTTGAAGAATTTCTCTCCCATCCATCATCGGGGCATCATCATTATAGATAGCCTTGACCTCATTCACCTTTATTGCCGCGTCTTTTGACTGACTATGGACGAAGGAATTGTAGCGATCGAAGTTTAATTCTTTTGCTTTATATTTCCATTCTATTAAAGCATTTTTAGCTGGTATCTTTTCATCAATTACTAATCTCAAAACCTTCTTCACAGAAGATATTACTTCTCTTCTTGAAGGATCCATGAAGGCGGTTAGTTCTGATTTCACTTTGTTGATGAAAGCCTCATTGATGCTTGCTTTTGCTATCTCATCAAAGAGATTGGTAACTTCATTAATCTCGGTTTTTATCGGGTTATTAAAGTCATCCCAAGCCTTCTTCTTACATTCAATAACATATTTCTTAGCATGGTATTCTATAGCATCTAATTCTTCAGAAGTTGCAATAGTATTTGCCAGAATCCACTCCCTGAATTTCTTTATACAATCGAATTCTTCTTCCCAGGCAAGACGTTCTTTGCTCTTATATCTTTCATGCGACCCTGATGTTGAATGCCCCTGTGGTTGCGTCATTTCCTGCACATGGAAGATTATCGGAATGTGCTTTTCACGACAGATTCCAATACCTTTTTCATACATCTCACACAGCCCGGCATAGTCCCAGCCCTTGCATGTATAGATTAAATAACCATCCTTATCATCCGTCTTTTCAAAGCCTTTCAGAGCTTCTGAAATACTCTCTTTGGTAGTTTGATATTTCTTGGAAACAGAGATACCGTAGCCATCATCCCATATAGAAATAGCCATCGGAACTTGCAGAACACCAGCCGCATTAATGGTTTCAAAGAAGATGCCTTCACTGGTGCTGGCATCACCTATAGTGCCGAATGCCACTTCATTTCCATTAATGGAAAAGTCTGTGAATGGCTTTAATTCAGCGTTGTTGCGATATATCTTAGAAGCATAAGCAAGCCCCAATAGGCGTGGCATTTGAGAACCAGTCGGGGAAACATCGGCTGATGAATTCTTCATAGCAGTAAGCTTCTTCCAACTTCCATCAGGGTTAAGGCTTCGAGTTCCAAAGTGCCCATTCATAGAACGCCCTCCGGAAGCAGGCTCTAATTCCACCGAAGGATTGGCATATAATTGAGCAAAGAATTCTGTAATGGAATACTGCCCGATAGCAAACATAAAAGTCTGATCACGATAATATCCTGAACGGAAGTCGCCATCCTTGAAAGCCTTAGCCATAGCCACTTGAGCCACTTCTTTGCCATCACCAAAGATACCAAACTTTGCCTTGCCGGTAAGCACTTCTTTGCGACCTAATAAACTCGCCTGGCGACTTTCGTTTACTATTCTATAGTCATCCAAAATGGTCTTCTTAAAATCTTCAAACGACATATCCTTTGTTGTTTCCTTTAATTTATTCTCCTTAGCCATACTCTTTTAATTTTGATTCGACAAAAATAGAAAAAAGATATTTGATGAAAAAATGGCATTTGTCATATATTCATTTTCTTAGGAAAGAATACCCATGATTGCTTTCGCTTTTAGAAGACATTCTTCGTATTCTTTCTCTGGAATGGAATCAAAAGTAATCGCGCTTCCAACCATAAATGAAAGGTACTTATTCCTGGCATTATATAAGATACTACGTATGACTACATTAAAGTCAAAGTCCCCGTCAGGCGTGATGTAGCCTACCGAACCGGAATATAATCCGCGTTTAGTTTTTTCATAATCTTCAATAAGTTGCATTGCACCTATTTTGGGTGCTCCAGTCATCGAACCCATGGGGAAAGTTGTCTTGATTAACTCGACAAAATCAATATCTTCTTTAGCATTGGAAGTTATGGTTGAAATCATCTGATGAACTTGCGGGAAAGAATATATTCCGTACAATTCCTCTACCTTCACAGTTCCTTTATCAGCGGTTCGTGATAAATCATTCCGAACCAAATCAACAATCATTACATTCTCCACCTTTTCTTTAGGATCATTAAATAATTGCTGCTTCAATATTTTATCGTGCCCTTGGTTCAGCAAGTCACGCCGGAAAGTACCTTTGATAGGTTGGGAAATAATTTTATTTCCTTTCTTCATAAGAAATCTTTCCGGACTTGCGCACATTAAATAATGATCTTCCATTCGATAAAAACAAGAGAACGGCATGGGGGAGGCGGCATTTAATTTGACATACATCAGGTAGGGATTACATTCAAAATCTTCAATAAAGAATTCCATGCAATAATTCATTTCATAAATATCACCAAGAGCGATACGCTGCTTAATTTTTTTGACGGTTGAGATGTAATCATCCTTAGAAACCCTCTGTTGAATGAGAGGTTTGGAGTTTTCATTGGCTGAAGGAAGGGTATTATTTATTTCATTAAATACTACATCAATATCATGTTCCGAATAATTATTTCGATAATGAATAACTACTTCTCTATCCTTCATTTCAAACAATAATTCGGGATGAAAAAAATGAACCAAAGGCATCTCGACTTTATCAATATTGTCTGATGATAAATGTTCCAATTCATTCTTCAAATCGTAACAAATAAAACCGAATGCCCATTCACAATTCAAGAATTTATTAAGATAGTTTAATCCCCCATGACCTTCAATAAAATGATTTGCTTTAGAAGAAATTCCAACAAATAATTCGTAATTCTTATAAATACTCCCATTATAATATTCGTTACTGTCCAGATAACAGACGTAAGGATATTTGGCTATCCAATAGATCAACTTATTCTTGAATTCTTTGGAATTATTTGTGAAGGTTTTCTTATTAAGCATTGTGCAAAGCTACTTCAATTTTCGTTAAGTGTTTCTAAAGCACAATTACTAAGTTCGATTCTATACCTAAATGCATTAGGTTAAATGGATTTGTTTATTAAATTTTTTTTTGCAAAGTATTGCCATTTCTAAAATTATTTGTAATTTTGTGCCTTGATAATTAAAATACTAACATAAATTTATACAAGTAAAATGAAAAATCTGAACATTATTAAAACAGTTGTACTAATAGCTCTTATTGTTGTTGCCTTTACAACGCAGGTTTGGTCCCAAGACCTAATTAAATTTTATCAAGGCGGAAAAGCCGGGTATAAAGATAAAAGTGGAAAAGTAATAGTTGAAGCCAAATATACCGCTGGCAGTGATTTCTTCGACGGCATGGCACTGGTATTGGAAGGAAGAAAACGTGGATTTATAAATGGGAAAGGTGAAGTACAAATTCCTTTTGAATATGATGATGCTTCTATATTTGTCAAAGGACTTGCTAAAGTTGGCAAAGCAGGCAAGTATGGTTATATCAATAAGCAAAACAAAGTTGTTATTGAATTGCAATACGATCTTGCGGATGATTTTATTAATGGAATGGCACGAGTAAGTAAAGATAAGAAGTTCGGTTTTATTGGTACCGATGGCAAAATTCTTATTCCTTTAAAATACAACAATGCGCATAATTTCTCTGAAGGTGTTGCAGCAGTTAAGGAAGACAAATGGGGCTTCATCAATGAAAAAGGTAACTATGTAATTCCTGCCAAATATGATGATGCTGTTACTTTCTATCAAGGCAATGCAGTCGTAGCAGAAGGTACAAAAAGATATTATATTGACCATGAAGGAAAATACATAAAAGATGTTCCTAAGCATGAGGAGGAAGAAGAAATGATGCATAAAAAAACCTCTGGTGATAAAGATCAAGAAATGGATAAGAAATAAACCATTGAACAAAACTTATTCATATAAAGAAGCAGGTTTAGTCCTGCTTTTTTATTTCCATTAATCGAAGAGAATGGAAGGGTTAATTAAGAAGTCAACAGGAAAGTTATATTTAATTAGATGTAATGACGGGAGTATAGTTAATTGTACTATTAAGGGTGCATTCAGACTTAAAGGTAGTGTAGCTACAAACCCTTTAGCGGTGGGTGACAGAATAGAGTTTGACTATGAAGAAAATGATAAAGTGGGTGTAATCAAGACCCTTCTTGAACGGAAGAATTACATCATTCGCAAATCTATTAACCTCTCAAGAAAATCACAAATCATTGCTGCTAATATTGACATGGCTTTTCTTGTTGTGAGCCTGTTTAATCCCTGCACTTCCACAGGTTTTATAGACAGATTTTTAGTAACTGCCGAGGCATACAGAATCCCTATAACTATCGTCTTTAACAAAAGAGATATATACAATAAAGGAGCCATAGAAATCCTTAATGAAACAATGCAATTATATAAAGACATAGGTTATGATTGCATTTCCATCTCCGCCTACAATCCTGATGATGTGAATAAAATAAAAGCTCTCATGAATCACCGAGTCAATCTCTTTTCCGGGCAATCAGGAGTGGGTAAAACAACTCTTCTGAATGCTATTAATCCTCTTCTTAATCAGAAGACTGCATCTATATCTAAAGCTCACTCCAAGGGTGTGCATACTACTACATTTGCAGAGTTATTTGAAATAGAAAATGGAACCTTTATCCTTGATACTCCTGGCATTCGCGACTTCGGGATGTATGATTTTAAGAAGGAAGAAGTAAGTCATTATTTCCCAGAGATGCTGAAGATATTAAATGGATGTCGGTTTAATAATTGTCTACATATTAATGAGCCGGATTGCGCTGTGAAGAAGGCTGTCGAAGAAGGTATAATAAGTCAATCGCGTTATTATAATTACCTTTCCATTTTAAATGGAGAGGATATTTATAAATAATATTTTCGGATGAGAGCGGTCATTCAAAGGGTATCCAAAGCATCTGTTACGATAGAAGGAGTTATCAAATCTTCAATTAACGATGGTTTGCTTATTTTATTAGGTATTGAAGATGCTGATTCGATAGAAGATATCGAATGGCTTTGTGCGAAAATAGTGCGTCTTCGTGTCTTCAGTGATACTGGTGGATTGATGAATTTATCCATTCAAGAAGTAAATGGGGACGTATTAATCATAAGCCAATTTACGCTATTCGCGAGTACTAAGAAAGGCAATCGTCCTTCCTATATTAAAGCTGCTAAACCAGATTTGGCAATTCCTCTCTATGAGCTCTTTCTTAAACAAATGAAAAAGGAATTGGGCAAGGAAGTTTGCTCCGGAATCTTTGGTGCTGATATGAAAGTGGAACTCTCGAATGATGGTCCCGTTACTATTTTCATTGACACTAAGAATAAGGAATAATTAAAATTATTCCTTGTCTATTTTCAAGGAAGTCATTGTAAGAGAACCAGCAACAGGTTTATCATTAAACAAACTTACAGTCTCATTTTCTTCCTTCAGTGCCAGGGCATATAGTAAGGGTAAATAATGTTCAGGAGTAGGGATGGCAAGGTCAAATGCCTTCCCTTGGGATTTGTAATTAATCAATTGCTTGTGATCGTTGACGAGAATAAACTTCTTCATTTTCTCACTGGCTTCTATTGCCCAATCATATCCATAAGAATCGGCATTCAATTTATTCCAGGCTATCATTCCAAGATTATGAACCATGTTGCCACTGCCTATTATCAGCACCCCTTTCTTTCGAAGTGAAGCCAGTTCTTTTGCCAATTGATAATGATATTCCGCCCCTTGATTATAATCAAGACTCATCTGAATTACCGGAACATCAGCCATTGGGTATAAATGTTTGATTACGCTCCATGCACCATGATCAAGACCCCATTTTTCATCCAGACCGATGTCTGTTTTATGCACCATATTTTTTGTTTCACTAGCCAGTTCAGGGCTGCCAGGTGCAGGGTATTGCACATCAAACAATGTTTGAGGAAACCCGCCAAAATCATGTATAGTCCGAGGCTTTTCCATTGCTGTGACAAAGGTTCCGCGTGTTTCCCAATGTGCCGATATACATAGAATAGCATTTGGTTTAGGAATTGTTTTCCCAATGTTTCTGAAACCTGTCACGAATTCATTTTCTTCGATGGCATTCATCGGGTTGCCATGTCCTAAGAACAACACCGGCATTTGTTCGGTATTGTTGAAGGGGGCTGTCATTTTGTTAAGTTCATTTAATTTCATCGCCGTACTTGCTAATGGTAATAACCCAATAAATTTTATAAACTGTTTCCTGTCCATAATTGGCAAGGTCTCAATCAAAAATTATTCCGGAGTTTCTATATTCCGTTTCTTGATCTTGCGGCTGCCCTCATACAAATCAAACTTCATGAAGCGACATTCCAATGCTCCATTAAAGACCGTTATTTTCTTTGAAGGATGCAGCCCGATGTGCTTTGCTGCTTCTGGATTAGAGGTAATCATCCAGGCAGTATATCCCGGGAATTTCGCCTTCAACCTGTTGCCGATACTCTCATATAATACATTGACATCCGATTCCTGAAGTCGTTCCCCATAAGGAGGATTAAAGAATACTGTGCCCCCGCCAGTCGGTGGAATGAACTGATCGAAAGGAATACAATCCACCTTAACTTCATGTCCTAATTTGGCATTGTCAAGACTTTCTTTTGCCATTGCCACAGCTTCAGGATTAATGTCAGAACCTAAGATCAAGGTATTCAGACGATGGTGCCTTTTGGTATAAGACTCATCCACAATATCCTTCCATAATTGTTCATCGAAATCTCGCCATCGCTCAAATGCAAATTGCTTGCGAAAGATTCCCGGAGGAACATTCTTAGCCATCAATGCAGCTTCTACCAAAAACGTTCCCGAGCCGCACATAGGGTCAATAAAGGGTGTCCTTTTATCCCATCCTGAAAGAAGAATCAGACCTGCCGCAAGGACCTCGCTGATAGGGGCTTCCATCTCGCCTTTAGGACGATAGCCGCGCTTATGAAGCGACTCGCCGGAGCTATTAATCGAGACCGTACAAACATCCTTAGAGATGCGCACATGGAGGCGCAAATCAGGGTTCACAGTATCAACGCTTGGGCGTTTGTCATATTTACTTCTGAATTGATCGCAGATGGCATCTTTGGTCTTCAAGGCAACATATTTGGAGTGGTTGATGGCAGATGAAAATGTTACCCCATCAATGGCAAAAGTATCATCCACGGACATATATTTCTCCCAATTCGTAATCCCTATTTCTTCATACAAAGCTTCCTCGTCAGGGCATTCAAATTCCACGATAGGCTTCAGGATTTTAATGGCAGTGCGGCAATACAAATTAGCCTTATATAAGACCGCCTTGTCCCCTTCAAAATATACTGCACGCGAACCTAAGCTGATATTTTCCGCACCCAGACTATCCAATTCTTCTGCCAGCACCTCCTCCAAACCATGCAAGGTGGTAGCTACGAATTCTTCTTTCTTGATTTGTTTTTCCTTATTATTTTTTTCCTTCATAGCCGGTGCAAAACCAGTTTATATTATTAAATCCAATAACCGGCATCCTTCCAAGAAATCAGTAAGACGGTATCGTCTTAATCTAATTCCTGATTATTCTACGATAAATCGCTTGGTGCTTTTATAATCCCCTATTATCAATTCCATGATATAGATTCCTTTTGCCATTCCATTTTTATCAATGTCAAAGCTGTTAAGATAAGTTCCTTTATCTTTTGTTTCATTAAGAAGGATCGCCTCATTCTGCCCCGTAACATTCATCACTTTGATTATTACATTCGCTTTTTGGTTCATGGAATAATTAACCGAAATTGTTCCTGAAGCAGGATTAGGGAAGATACTGAAATCAGTCCCGTCATTAACATTGGCGGCAGGAATTCCGGTAGTATTTACTACATAAATTCTTCCCTTCATTCCCATCGAATAATGATTTTGGCAAATGTAATAATGAGGACCCACAGAAAGCGAAGAAGCCAAAACCGTTCCACCTCCGAAAGGCACCGTCATCCCTCCGAAGGGGGCGTTTGCCGGAGTAACCCAATTAGCATAAGTAACTTCAACCGCATCATGAATAGAAGCAAGGGAGAAGACAATAGTGTCCGTAGTATTAACACTAATACTATCGGGAGAGAAGGTATCACCAGAACTGAAGATAGTCCATGTATGGCTGAATCCAATCAAGGATATACAGGCAAACATAATTGTTGTAAGGATTTTTTTCATTTTTTTATTTATTAAATTATTTATGGCGGCAAAGATAGGAAATCAATTAGGAATTAGTTTGTGCAATCCAAACTCGTTTTGTTACCTCTTTTATAAGTTTGGGAATGGACATTAACAAAAATGCCAACCAAAATTGCCATTATAATTTTCTTTATCATGATTCGATATTTATTATTAAGCCACAAAATTAGGAAAAAGGTAAGGATTCCGGCAAGGGGACTTCCGCTCGAAGGGAAGAAAAATTCCCTTTTTACACTTGAAAATCGGGTTTTATAACTGGAAAATAGTCGCAGGAGACATCTTCTTATTAAAGGTTTGAACGGTTTTAAAGAAGGTTTGAACGTGCATTGATAACGTTTGAACGTGCATTAAACTCGTCTGAACGTGCATTGAAAACGTTTGAACGTGTACTGAACTCGTTTGAACGTGTATTAAAAACGTTTGAACGTGCATTGAAATCGTTTGAACGTGCATTAAACTCGTTTGAACGTGCATTGAAATCGTTTGAACGTGGAGTAAAAATATGTCTTTTTGGATTATTGGAACAAGAAAAAGCCACGAACTTCATTTCTAATTCTTGAAACTCATGGCTGTATTTCCTTTCTTAATTTATTAATAGTTGCTCCCTTTTCGGGGAGCTGCCATGAATAAATGAAGAGAGTTATGAGTTATGAAGTATGAGTTATGAGTTTCTGCAAACGACTCATAACTCATACTTCATAACTCTTTTAGTTCCGGCATCGGCAGCTTAACAAGGAAATATCGTCGAGGAAGGTTTTGGAGGAATTGTAGGATTTCAGGATTTCTATGAGCTTGGAATGGAGGTCGGTGAGGGACTTGATGTGGGTGTTGTTTACCATGAATTTTTCCAAGCCTTCGATGCCGAATTGTTCGCCTTTGCTGTTCTCGATTTCAATCACGCCATCGGTGTAGCAGAGGAGCTTGCATTGAGGCGTGATGCGGGTGTAGCCCATGCTCAAGAAGGGCAATTCATCAAACATTCCGAGACCTGTGGTGCCCGTTTTGAGGAGGTGAATTCCCTTTTCATTGGAGAGAATCGGAGGGGGATGACCGGCATTGATGTAGGTCAAAACATTGGTTTGGGTATTGGCTAAGGCAACAAAAAAAGTGATGTGCTTTTCGCCTTTAGCACTCTTTATTACCAGGGCATTGAGGTCGGTAATCAAGGCTTCGAGAGTCGTGAAATGCTTGACTAAGGCATGGAGATTTGCCTGGAAATTCGACATCAGCAAAGCCGCTGAAACTCCTTTGCCAGATACATCGGCAATACAGAGAATATGTTCGTGATCGTTGAGAATAAAATAGTCGTAATAGTCGCCCCCGATGCGGTGATGGGGCAGGTAAGTACCATGAATTTCTATCGAAGGATGCTCGGGGAATGACACGGGGAAAAGCATCATCTGCATTCGTTGTGCCACCGACATTTCCTTCTTTAATTCGGCTTGTTTTATCTGGTCTTTGGCGAATTTCTTGTTCTCATTCGCCACCAGAATAATGTTGGTGATTAATTGGACGAAGGGCAGAATATCGGTGTTGTAATCAGAGCTTGCATCTTTGATATTCCCGATGAGGACATACGCCAAAGGCACGTCCTTGTGGAAGACCGGCAAGACAAACGTGAAATCGTTGAGGTGCTTATTGGAAGCAGAAATGGGTTGCGGGGTATGGATGCCGCGCAATAATTCGGAGACATCGGCGGTCTTGAGATTGGGATTGGCACCATAGAAGAGGGAACATTTCCAGACGATATTCTGGTCTTCATTGAAGGAATCATTGGTGAATAAAGCGAGATTGCCGACCTTCAATTCGTTCTTCAAAAAGTATTCGTAGATGCCCAATAGATCTTCAATCTTGACATTCCTGTTAATAGCTTGGGAGATTTCGAGGAGGACTTTCAACTGTAATTCCTTCAAGACCAAATCGGAAAGGATTTTGTTTAAGAGGAGTTCTTCTTCTTTGTGAGATGTATGCTGCATGATTGATTCTTAAACGAAAATAATAATGGCTAATTATTTAGGGTGATTAGAAGTGTTTTGTTGATTGAGATATTCCATGACTTCGGGAAGTTTTTTAATCATGGCGATTTCTTTCATCTTGGCTTTGGCTTCACGGGTAGGGCTGCCGAAATAAACTTTGTTTCCTTCCAGAGATTTTGCAATACCGGACTGACCAAGCACCACCGCTCCATCACCTATTGTTAAATCTTTCTGCACACCGACTTGCCCCCAAAGAATAACATTATCGCCTATGGTAACAACACCTGATATTCCAACCTGGGCGGCGAACAAACAATTCTTGCCGATGATGGTATCATGCCCGACGTGGACATGATTATCTAATTTGCTGCCTTCGCCAATGATAGTCTCGGCTGAAACGCCCCTGTCAATGGTGCAGCATGCTCCTATTTCGACATTATCCTTAATAATTACTGTTCCGCAGGAATACATCTTGATATTTCCTTCGGCAGTTCTTTGGTAATAAAAAGCATCGGCACCAATCACAGCATTTGAATGAATAATAACATTGTTTCCTATCTCGACATTGTCATAAATACTGACGTTGGAATGGATAATACAGTTGCTTCCTATCTTTACGGAATTCCCAATGAACACGCCCGGCTGAATGACGGTATCGGTGCCGATAATGACATTATCACTAATGGAATTCGCAGAGGTAACAAATGGACGGAAGTGGCGCGTGAGGATATTATAATCGCGAAAAGGATTATCAGAAAAGATGACGCATTTACCTTCAGGGCATGGCACCTGGCGATTAATAATAATCACAGAAGCGGGCGAACCAAGTGCCTTATCATAATACTTCGGGTGGTCAACAAAAGTGAGATCGCCGACTTCTACCTTATGAATTTCATTGATGCCAGTAACCAGGAAATCTTCTTTGCCGATGAATGCGGCATTATTGATTAAGGCGACGATGCTTTTGAGTTTTTGGGGCGGGACTAATTTCATTTTCTATATTAAATTAGGATTAATAAATTCAAATTTGAGGTGCAAAAGTATTAAAATTTTGGTTGATGGTTCATAGACTGGATTTTGGTTGAATGGTTTAGGGTTGCTGTGGGTTATGGTAACAAGTCAGGGATTTCGTGAAAAAATTGGAGGCTAAAACTAAAAAGTTTCAGGGTCTCTGTTGCTTGGATTTGGGTTGCTATTGAAAGTTTCAGGGTTGCTGTTGCTTGGATTTGGGTTGCTGTGAAAAGTTTCAGGGTTGCTGTTAGTTGGATTAGGGTATCGGTGGAAAGTTTTAGGGTTGCAAATACGATTTTGGGGTTGCCATTTGTGATTCGGGCATGTACATTTGCGATTCGACGGTTCACATTTTAGGTTTGACGGTTCACATTTGCGATTCAACGGTTAACAAATGCGATTTGACGGTTAACATTCTGGATTCGACGGTTCACTTTTTGGATTCGGCGGTTAACATTTGCGATTCGGCGGGATTTTGAAGGGAAGGAGGGGATTAGAAAGTCCAAAAATAACTTTATATCTCTTCCCATAAGTCCGTTAAATTAATAATTATCGGTCGTTGATGGTCATAATAAACATTCACTATTCCTAAAAATGAAGGGTCAATTATTTTATTAAGCCCACTTTCAATATCTTTAATAATATCATCTCTAAAATCTAAATCAAATCCCCAAAAGATTCTGGAGGTCAAAAACATTGTAAATGGAAATGATGTTCTCAAAACTTTCCAACTGTCATTTGGAGAAGTTTGACTAAGCATTTGTTTTGCTGTGTTGACAGGTGAAATCCACATGTGACTTCTCCATGTTTTCTCATCTGGGAATTTCAATTGAAGATCTTGAGGCTTATGTGTATATAAAAGCAAGTGGGAATAAGGTGAATTACTAAGAATACGATTTAGCTGTGGCATATCCACAGATTCAAAGTTACCAGAATTAAAATCTCTTTTCGCCTCAATATTTACAACTCCTCTTAATGTTTCTCCACTTGTAAATTGAACAGTTACAATCAAAGTTATATCACCATAATTTGTTTCTTGCTTCCCTCTATTTTTAAAGGATCTCCATTCAACAATTTTTGACCAATTATTAAAATTGATTATCCTATTATCAAACAAATTTCTCAAATTTTTCATCAAAAGAAAGGTTAAATGATTTTCGTCCCATTCATAAGGAAATGAGTCGGTGCAAATCTCTGAAAATATAGTTTCAAGACTATTAACAGTTTGTCTCATATTTTATAAATTTATACTTTGAACTTACAGTCAATTAAAGAAAAGGATTAACAATTGTCAATGTATTTTCAATGACTAAGCCGTGGTGCATGTCTTCGGAAAAGAGGGTTTCGCAGTTGTTTTCGAGGGCAGATGCAACTATTAAACTATCCCAATTACTTAGCTGATATTTTTGATGAATCATAAAAGCTAAATGGAAAGTAGATGGTTCGATGGTTACAAATTTGAGTTTAGTGATTAAACCTAAACCGTGCTTGTATGCCTTATCCTTCGTGAAATTTAGTTTTTTGTGGCATACATTAATATTTTCTGCCACAACTTGCGAACTGATAATATATTTGGGGTTGAGCAAGACATCTGCCTTTTCTCGTTTTACCTCATCGTCATCTACAAGATAAACAAGAATATTGGAATCAAAAAAGCAGAGTTTATCTTTCATATAACTCGTCTCTATTGAATTTATAATTGCTCAAATCTGCACGCAAGTCAGCCCAATAATCTCTAATAGATTGGTGGTATTCATCAAGGTCAAATTCCTTTGTATCTTCAACTTCATCATTAACGGGAAGAATTATTACTTCCAGTTTTCTTGATTTAAAATCATCTGGCACATTCACCGTAATGTTAATTTCGTTGGTTTCGGTTTCAACAACTTTTCTTATCGCATTCATAGTTTATATATTTTATTCGGATGTAAAATTACGAAAAAGATAGGTGATGCGTTTATGATGTGTATTTTTCCTTTCATCCTTTTATGATAGCTCCGCCTTTGCGGGCTACAATAAAAGGATGATGACTATTATCAAGATTCGTATCCTCTCACCTTTCATTTCCATGTTATTTTAAGATTAACATTTGCGAAATCTAAGTATAGTTTTGTATTATATTTGAGCATCATAGTAGAAACCCCGACAATTTTTGCTAATTTTGCCGCCCCCAAATTAAATTTATATATAAAATCTAAATGCAGAATATCAGAAATATTGCCATCATTGCCCACGTTGACCACGGAAAAACAACTCTGGTTGATAAAATTTTACATCAATCGCATCTCTTCCGAGACAACCAACATGTTGGTGAATTGATATTGGATAACAACGACCTGGAGCGCGAACGTGGCATCACTATCGTTGCCAAAAACGTCTCGGTGCAGTACAAAGGCGTTAAAATTAATATCATTGACACCCCTGGTCACGCGGATTTTGGCGGTGAGGTGGAACGGGTACTTACGATGGCGGACGGCGTGCTATTGTTGGTGGATGCCTTTGAAGGTCCGATGCCACAGACTCGTTTTGTGCTTCAGAAGGCGTTGGCTCTTGGCTTGAAACCCATTTTGGTTATTAATAAAGTTGATAAACCGAATTGCAAGCCTGATGAGGTTCATGAGGATGTTTTCGATTTATTCTATAATCTGGATGCTACCGAAGAGCAGTTGAATTTCCCGACCGTCTATGGTTCGTCCAAGCAAGGCTGGATGAGTCATGACTGGAAAACCCCGACCGATGATGTTACCGCTTTGTTGGATACTATCATTGATTATATTCCGCTTGCGCCGCAGCCGGAGGGCACTTTGCAGATGTTGATTACTTCTTTGGATTATTCTTCTTTCGTTGGGCGGATAGCTATCGGCAGGGTATTTAAAGGAGTCATTCGTGAGAATATGCCGGTGAGTTTGATGAAGCGCGATGGCAAGATTGTGAAGTCTCGCGTTAAGGAATTGAATATTTTTGAAGGGTTGGGTCGCAAGCCTGTGAAGGAAGTTTATGCAGGCGATATTTGCGCCATTGCTGGTCTTGAAAACTTCGAAATCGGCGATACGGTTTCTGATATTGAGAATCCCGAAGCATTGAAAGTTATCGCTGTGGATGAGCCGACCATGAGCATGTTATTCACCATAAATAATTCCCCATTCTATGGCAAGGAAGGCAAGTTTGTTACCTCTCGCCATCTTCGTGATCGCCTTTACAAAGAGATTGAAAAGAACCTTGCATTACGAGTTGAGGATACTGCTTCCACCGATTCTTATCTGGTTTATGGTCGTGGCATTCTTCACTTATCTATTTTGATTGAAACCATGCGCCGTGAGGGTTACGAACTTCAAGTCGGGCAGCCGAAGGTTATCTTCAAAGAAATTGATGGCGTTCGTTGCGAACCTATCGAGGCTTTGACGGTGAATACCCCGGAAAATGTTTCAGGAAAAGTTATTGAATTAGTTACGCAGCGCAAGGGCGAATTGCACATCATGGAGCCTAAGGGCGATTTGATTCATTTGGAATTTTACATCCCTGCCCGCGGCATCATCGGCTTGAGGAATAACATCCTTACTGCCACTGCCGGCGAAGCTATTATCGCTCATCGTTTCAAGGCTTACGAACCATACAAAGGTCATGTTCCCGGGCGAATCAATGGTGTGATGGTGTCTATGGAGAAGGGCAGTTCGACGGCTTATTCCATTGATAAATTACAAGACAGAGGACGCTTTTTCATTGACCCTCAAACAGAGATTTATGCCGGTCAAGTCATTGGCGAGCATATCCGTCCGGGAGATATTGTTGTGAATGTCGTTCGTGCAAAACAATTGACCAATATGCGTGCTTCCGGCACCGATGCCAAGATGGTTATTTCTCCAAAAGTAAATTTCTCTCTCGAGGAAGCGATGGAATATATTCAGGAGGATGAATACATCGAGGTTACCCCGAAAGCCATTCGTTTAAGAAAGATTTATCTGGACGAGAATGAGAGGAAGAGGATGGAGAAGAAAATCGGGTAGGCAGTGAATAGTGAATAGTGAACAGTGAATAGTGAAAAATGAAACAATCAAAATTTTAGTTTTCCACTTTTCACAGCAAAGAAGAAGCCTCCGAAATTTTACTTTCGGAGGCTTCTTCTTTTGTATTTAATTATAAATAATTCCTTAATCAATAATATCCACATCCCAGTCCCCCGGAAGAGTAGGGTTTAGATTAGTCAGGACAAGATAAGTTCCAGGACCAATGGCTGTTGCCAGCCAGGTATATGCTCCGATACCATCCACTTGTTTCGGCGTGGTGCAGGTATCGGTAGGAAGCACAAGGAGACAAACCTTGATATTCACTCCTGCCGTTTTGCTCTTCACTTGAATGTGAGTGGTGGGGGTAATAACGCGGTCATAAGGAACTGTAACGGATGCGCCAAAGGCAAGCGTGCCGTGAAAATGCTGATGAAAATGATGACCGGCAGGATACAGGCTTGCTTCATTAAAATAACTCATTGACTTTACTATATTCTGTGGAAACATCTTGCGAATATCATAAACGTTATCGGTCAATTGAAGACATAAATTCAAGTCGGCGGTGATGAAGGCAGCCATAGCAGCAGAAATACTTCCCATACCACCGGTTTGAGCTTCTCTGGCACCATTATAATTGGTTTGCAAAGTGGTATAAATGCCCGCTACACCTGGGAACATCGCTGCATTAGGTACGGTAGAAAAAACGGTAATCATCCGATTCAAAATGATCGGGGTATTAGAAAGATTCAAATCATTGGCTTCTTCCAAACCATGTGGAAAAGCAGTGTGAATAATAGGGGAAGTCTTTGGAAGAACAGACAGCATCAGATGATAGGTAATGCGCATCTGGAGCGACAATTGGACAACATAATAATCCTTCGTCATCGTGTCGCCTTCCTTAAACATGGTGTCGGTATCAATGTTCCCCATGCAACTCATGTAGGTATCATAGAACCCTTGTGTGGCGGTAATATTACCATCCAGCAGCCCGCCATTGGTATCAGCCATCATAGCCTGAATATTCTTCAGGGCAAAAATCCCTTTGCGGGGGCGGGAGATATATTGTTCGTTAAGGAACAATATTTCGAAACATTTTGATAAAGATTGCATTTGATTATTTTTTAATTAGGGCGCAAATATACTTTATTTAATTAACAAACGGTTTTATTTCTTTCAATCTGTACTTTTACAGATAGCCTCCGGAAAACCTTTTATGCCATCTGTACTTTTACAGATGCCATGCCGGAACTAATTTATACCACCTGTACTTTTACAGATGGCTTCCCGGAACTAATTTATACCATCTGTACTTTTACAGATGGCTTGCCGGAACTAATTTATACCACCTGTACTTTTACAGATGCCATGCCGGAACTAATTTATGCCATCTGTAAAAATACAGGTGCCTTCCCGGGAATTTTTCGGGCAATCTGTAAAAGTACAGATTGCTTATTCCCTATTCTTGTCTTTAATTACAGAGCTAAGAATCTCTGGAATAGGAATTTCTAACCTATTTCGTAATATTGCCATTCCAAATTATTAAATAAAGGTATTAACCAATTAAACAATGAAGAAAATATTTTTGTTAACTGTATTAGTAATATTGATGATGACAATAGATATAAATGCTCAAATGGATTTTTGGTCAATGACTGCTGCAGGCGGAACTAATGGTTATGGCACCATCTTTAAATATAATGATATGACCAATGAATATACATTCGTTCACAACTTCGATAGCATTAATGGTTCTTATCCATTTGGCAGTCTACTTTTGTCATCGAATGGTAAACTTTATGGCATGACAAAAAATGGAGGAACTTATAACAAAGGAACCCTCTTTAGCATTAATCCTGCTACTAATGTTTATAATTTGATATTTAGTTTCACAGGAGGTCAAGGCGGGGGTGTTCCTGAAGGGACATTAATTGAATCTGCGAATGGGAGATTATATGGCATGACTTTAAATGAAGATACCACTTTAAATGGAATGCTTTTTATGTATGATACTACGACAAATGCACCGGTGATTTGCCATGTATTTTCAGATACCATTCACGGTTATTTACCCTATGGAAAGGTTATTCAAGCAACAGATAGCCGTTTGTATGGAATGACTTCAGCAGGTGGAGCACATGGCAAAGGGGTTTTATTCAGATATGACACAGCATTACATGTATATAAAGATATGATAGATTTTAATGGAATGAATGGACAAAATCCTTATGGCAGCTTGTATCAACAGAATAATAAATTATATGGAATGACTAAATTAGGCGGCGCATATGGCAAGGGTAATATCTTTTATTATAATCTTGCTGACAGTTCAGTGACCAATATTTACAGTTTTGATTCCATAAATGGTGCTTATCCTTATGGTGATTTGATAAATTATATATGGGAAAGCTTGGTTGGAATGACTTCTGCCGGAGGAACATACAATGATGGGGTAGCTTTCAATATTGATACCCTCGGAAATATGGAAAATGTTAGTTCCTTTCAAAATATAGTATTAGGTTCCCATCCATTAGGTAGTTTTGTACATTCTGGATTCAGTTTTGCTGTTTGCTACGCAATGACTAATACTGGAGGAGCAAATGAAGAAGGAGTTATAGTTTGGTACAGCGGGTTTGAAGTTCTTAATTTGCGAAGCCTAAATGACTCCATTATGGATGGTATATCTCCTCAATTCTCAAATTTCATAGCAGTCCCTGATATTTCAACTGGTCGCTCTATTATAAATTCTTCCGGAATGAATTGCACCATCTATCCCAATCCCGCCAATACCATTCTAAACATCCACTTCGCTCAATTAGGAATTACGAATTACGAATTACGGATGTTTTAGGGAATGAAGTCTATCATGAACTACTCCCTTCCACTGTCAATTGTCAATTATCAATTGTCAATTGGAATGCGGGGATTTATTTCTATGAAATAAGAAGTGAAGGGACGGGATTACAAATGCCGACCAGCGAGAGAGGGAAGTTTATCGTTCAGAAATAATCAAAAAAGTAAATATATATAATGAATAAAATAATAAAGACGTTCACTGCGGGGCTTGTAATGACGGGCTTCCTGGTATTTAATGTGAATGGGCAGACGGCCTATATCTCGGATGGTATTGATATGGTATCAGTTATAGATCTCGTATCAAATTCTATTGTTAAATCCATCCATGTTGGTCATAAACCAGTTGGAGTAATTGTAAGTCCTTATGGGAATGAAGTTTTTATTACCAATTCGAGTTCTAATACGGTGAGTGTAATAAATGCAACTTCTAATACTGTTACGGCTACCATTCCGGTTGATTCATTTCCTATCGGCATTACGATCAATCCAAATGGAACTATGGTATATGTATCAAATTATACGTCAAATTCCATCAGCTTCATAAGTACTTTAACCAATACGGTAGTTAACACACTTGTAGCAGGAAATGGTCCGTATGGTATAGCCTGCAGCCCCGATGGAACTAAATTATATGTAGCAAATATGAATGATTCTTCTGTCTATATAATTAATACTGCTACGAATATTATTTCAAATACGATAAGGGTCGGTACACTTCCTACAGGTATAGTTGTCAGCCCTGATGGGAGCAAGGTTTATGTAACTAATCAAGATATTCATGGTACAGTTAGTGTCATTAATTCCATTACAAATACTGTTTCTGCAACTATTGCTGTTAGAGTATATCCGACGGGGATTGCAATTAGCCCTGATGGAAATACGGTATATGTTTCAAATACAGGATATGGAACCATTAATGTAATAAATGCCGTTACTGATAGCATTTCTGCTACCATTGAAACAGGAAATACACCTGTAGGTTTATCATTAAATCTTGATGGGACAAAATTATATGTCGTTAATGATGGCGATGGTACAGTAAATGCAATAAATACTTCTACAAATATGATTATTGATACTATAGGTGGCATGTTTAGTGCAAGTGCTTTTGGAAATTTTATTTCCTCATTTATCCAACCATTAGGAATCCCTTCTCAAACCCCTCCCTCCCCAAACATTACCCTCTATCCCAATCCCGCCAATACTATTCTAAACATCCAAAGTCCATCGCCTCTTGACAATGGTCAATTGATAATTACCGATGTTTTGGGGAATGAAGTCTATCATGAACTGCTCCCTTCCACTGTCAATTGTCAATTATCAATTGTCAATTGGAGCGCGGGGATTTATTTCTATGAATTAAGAAGTGAAGGGACGGGATTACAAATGCCGACAAGCGCCAGAGGGAAGTTTATCGTTCAGAAATAATCGATCAATAGAAGAATTGTTATAAATAAAAATGCCTGCACGAAGCAGGCATTTTTTATAAAAGAAAAATCTTAATTCCTTCTTCCTCCAAAAAGACGAAGTAAAAAGAGGAATAAATTGATGAAGTCAAGATACAGATTCAAGGCACCCATCATAGATAGTTTCGCTGTCGTTTCAGAACCGAATTCAACACCTTCGCCTATCCTTTTTATCTTCTGAACATCATACGCCGTCAGCCCTGTGAAGATGATTACGCCTAAGAAACTGATCATATAACTCATGCCTTCGCTGTGCATGAACATATTAACTAATGAAGCAATAATAATTCCTATTAATGCCATTAATAAAAGGCTTCCTAACTTTGTTAAATCTGTTTTTGTTGTGTATCCAAGCAATGCCATCGTGCCGAACATGCCTGCTGCCACAGCAAAAGTGCCTGCTATCGAAGCCCCGGTATAGACTTTGAAGATGAAACTTAAACTCATTCCCATGACCACTGCATAAGCCAAAAAGAGGGTGAGAATTACCGATGAAGACCATCGCTGCCATCCCAAACTCATGGCAAGAACAAAGCCAAGGGGTGCAAACATGACGATGTATCCTAAGCCTGTCAAACCGCCGACTTCAGGGTTAATCAATAGCTTCATATAATCGTCATTAGTGCCGAAGATGTAAGCAATGACTGCGGTAATTGTCAGCGCAACTCCCATCCAGGAGAAGACTTGAGCTACGAATGTTTTTGACATCGAACCAGCGACATCAGAACTCCCGATTATTTCGGGATTATAAACTTTATTTTCCATTATTTATATTATTTTTTATTATTTACTCTAATCAACAAATCGAATGCCAAACGTTTTGTCGGCTTACTTTATGATAATTTGGCAGAAATTAATTTAATAAATTCTGACCTTGTCATATCATTGGTCAAAAATTCTCCGGTGAATGCGGATGTAGTCGCTACGGAATTCTGTTTTTGAATGCCTCGCATCAACATGCAGAGATGTTTAGCCTCTATGACGACCGCGACTCCGAGAGGATTCAAAGTTTCCTGTATACAATTCAAAATGTCCGTCGTCAACCGTTCCTGAACCTGCAGACGACGAGCAAAAGCATCCACCACTCTAGGAATCTTACTCAAACCGACAATCCTTCCATTGGGAATATAAGCAACATGCGCCTTGCCAAAGAAAGGAAGCAAATGATGCTCGCAGAGAGAATAAATTTCAATGTCTTTTATCAGAACCATCTGCTGGTATTTCTCTGCAAACATGGCACTTTTTAATATCCCTGCCGGATCCAAATCGTAGCCATGAGTAAGATACAACATCGCCTTGGCAACTCTTTCCGGAGTCTTCAGCAAGCCTTCGCGATGAGGATCTTCACCTATATCTTCGATGATCAATTTATACTTGGAAGCCAAGCTTTCTATCTTCTCCGGATTATAGGCATCTACCTTAGTATATCCATCTATTTCTTCTTCGTCTATCATTTAATTTTTATTAAATCGTAATTCGTCAATATATTTAATTGCCAAAATATTCCACATAATTCTTTTCCGTTTCCTGAATCTTAATGCAATGAAGTGACCCGCCCAAAAGAGTTATGCTGCCTTCCAATTCCTTCCAGACAGCCATTGCAAAATTTTCGGTGGAGGGTAATATTCCTTCCATAAAATCAACATCAAGATTGATGTTTTTATGATCAACTTTGGCTATGATTTTAGTATGAATAATTTTACTGATATCAGAAAGATTAATGACGAAACCAGTCTCTGTATCAACTTCGCCTTTCACCGTCACAAACAAAGTATAATTGTGTCCATGCCAGTTTGGGTTAGAACATTTGCCAAAGATTTCTTTATTCTTTTCATCACTCCAGTCTTTTCGCTCCAGTTTATGAGCGGCACTGAATATTTCTTTCCTTGTAATATAAACCATGATATAAATTTCTATTCTTGCAGGGGCAAAGATAAGAATTCAATAAACCATTTGATGAAGCTTTAAAATAGAATCTTTCTGATCAACTATTAAAACCATCTGGTCATTTCCTTTCATATTTCCAATTCCTGCCCTTCCCTTCGGCTATCCATTCAATAGCTTGATTGATTCGTTTGGTGCGGGTTTCTTCCGTCTTTGCTTCAGTGATCCATTGCATATATTCTTTCTTGAATGAAGGACTCGCGGTTTCAAAATACTTCCTCGCATCCTTGTTTTTGTTTAATGCTTTAATGAAATTATCAGGGACTTCTATTTCCATTTTCACTTCCTTTCCGGCAGGCTTTTTTCCTGATGGCAACTTGATGCCATCATCATTAAATTTCATTGCTTGCTTAATAAAATCAATAAGAATTTTATCTGGTGGTATATCTTTCAGGCTGGTTATTTTTCCAAGATTTCCCATCGCTTCTCCTCCTTTATTAGCGCGTTCACGTAAATAATTACCAGGATCATTTAACAAAGAAGATTTAAAAAAAATAAATGCGCAATGTTTCTTGAACCCTGCCATTGCACAGACAATTCCTTTATATTCAAAGGTTGGCATTCCCCATTTAATGGTCTCCTCAATATCAGGAGAAACCTTATGAACGACTTCCCTCAAATGTTTCAAAACAGGCTGTGCAAAGGGTTGCGCCTTTGCGATGTACTCATCAATTCTTGGATTTCTATTATCTTTTTTTGCCATACTGATTTTATATAATTTCAACTGCAAACTTAAAAATTTATTAAGAAAAAAGAGCCGCGAATTAAAGTTTTTATTCCTCAAATTCGTGGCTTCTGTTTGTCATTCCCAAAAACTTATCTACTTTCGCACCCTAAATAAATTTATTTTATGGCAAATTTAAGAATCAGAAAACCAATAGACAAGCTGATGGCGGAAGCCGATGACAGCGAAAAAGGATTAAAAAGAACGCTCACCGCCGGCAACTTAATAGCTCTCGGTATCGGTGCAATAATCGGTGCCGGATTATTCGTGAGAACCGCCGCTGCCGCCGCAAACAACGCCGGTCCATCCGTAACTTTAGGATTCATTGTAGCAGCTATCGGCTGTGCTTTTGCAGGATTATGTTATGCCGAATTCGCATCCATGATTCCTATAGCAGGAAGTGCATATACCTATAGCTATGCCACAATGGGCGAGTTGGTGGCATGGATAATAGGTTGGGATTTAGTCCTCGAATATGCGCTCGGGGCGGCAACTGTCGGCATTGCATGGAGCGAATACCTCAATAAATTATTAGATAATTTCGGGTGGCATATCCCATTCCAATGGTGCCATTCCCCATTCGAGAAAATGACCGATGCCGCAGGAACAGTATGCGGGACAGGCATCATGAACATCCCGGCATTATTTATTATTCTGTTATTATCCTTGTTACTGATTCGTGGCACCAAAGAATCTGCCTTTGTGAATGGAGTAATTGTAATAACCAAAGTATCCATTGTCATTCTCTTCATAGGTTTCGGGTGGTCATTTATGAACCCTGTCAACCATACCCCATTCATTCCAGAAGCCACGACATATTCCGATTCGCAAGGAGTAACGCATAACTACGGAGGCATCATGGGAATTCTTGGAGCTGCTGGAGTAGTCTTCTTTGCGTTCATTGGTTTCGATGCTGTTTCAACGGCTGCGCAGGAAGCAAAGAATCCTAAGAAAGATATGCCGATGGGCATCCTCGGTTCATTGGCGATATGTACCGTTCTCTATATTTTATTCGCGTATGTTTTAACCGGTGTTGCGAATGTCGAAGACTTCCGTCATGCGGGCAGAGAGGCATCCGTTACCTATGCCATCAATCAATACATGACAGGGTATGGCTGGCTCGCGAAGTTAGTAACCATCGCTATTCTCGCAGGATTCTCGTCCGTCATATTAGTCATGCTGATGGGACAATCCAGAGTCTTTTATTCCATGAGTAAAGACGGTCTCGTCCCAAAAATCTTCTCCGATCTCCACCCCAGCTACAGGACGCCATACAAATCCAACATCTTATTTTTCGTCTTCGTAGGACTGTTTGCAGCCTTCGTTCCCGGTGATATTGTAGGAGATATGACCAGCATCGGAACTTTGTTCGCCTTCATCCTGGTATGTGCTGGAGTGTGGATATTGAGAGTGAAAAGTCCCGATATTAAACGAGAATTCAAGACACCATTAGTCCCCTTGGTTCCCATCTTAGGAATCATTGTTTGCGGAGCCATGATATTCGGTTTAGGCTGGCCCAACTGGGCACGTCTCGGGATATGGATGATAGTAGGTTTTGTGATTTATTTCACCTACGGCATCAAGCATAGTAAGCTGAATAATCCGAAGTAAGGAATTCTCTTAAATTTTACCTTTTATAACAATCTTCATCGTCTTGTT
>Ga0206965_10114_pt1 | contig 24618 bp, 21 predicted proteins | sample Alteio_BWOrgHeat_26_FD_152973 | JGI IMG/M metagenome (GOLD analysis project Ga0206965, IMG submission 152973) | Enriched cells from forest soil in Barre Woods Harvard Forest LTER site, Petersham, Massachusetts, United States -... | ecosystem: Environmental > Terrestrial > Soil > Temperate forest >...
GGAATGGTGCCGTTCCAGAAAATTCCGGTATGGCGGTCCGCAAAGGCAAGACGGCCGGAAATGCTATTGCCGTAAGATTCGTCGAAAAAGCGTGAGACAACGGAGCGCTCAACGGTTTTGCCCTGGGCAGAAGACGTTTGCTCTTCCTGGGTGAAGTCCACTTTCCGCTCACCCACGCCCAAGGTACCGGCTAGATCGCTGAAGTTTTTGGAGATAAGAACTTTTTCGAATTGGTTTTGGCCAATTGCCGTATTCAACGTGCTGCCGGCGACGGGGGTCGCCGCGCCCGGACCGCCGGAGGGCTGGTTGGAGCCGTCGGTAGCCGCCAGATCCAAAACGATTTCGGCATTCCAACCATTACCGAGGTCGGCGAGAGCTCCCAAATAAACGCGACGCAGCAGGAACTCGTCGGTGCTGGTCGGCGTTACGGTGCCTCCGCCATTATCCTTAGTGCTAAGGAAGTCAAACTGGGCCTGGATCATGCCTTCGAGTTTAAGGCCTTTGACAGCCCCGTCTTTCGGCGTGACCACGATAGGCGTGGCCGCGGATTTGGCGACGTCATCGGCGTCAGATTGGGTGATAACGCCCTTCTTGACCAAGAGATCGAGAGTGGCTTTGTCTTGGGCCGAAGCCGGCGTGGAGGCCAGTGCAAGAATGGTGAGCAGCCCAGCCGCGGATAACAACCCGCGACGGTAGCGTGGAGTGGAGTGGAAGGAATTCACGGTTTTGATTTCTACTGGAACCCGGCTTCCGAGGTGATCGGTCAGACGGAATTTATAATGCAGTTAGGTTCGAGTATCTCCGGCGGGCCGGTGGACGTTAAAATGAAAATTGGCTATTCGCTGCGATCTTCGCGCGAGGAGGCGGGGCGGGCGGGAGATAGCCGCGTGCGCTCGAGGCATTCGACCTGGGTGACTTGGTGGTCGTGCACCACGATGAAAACCTGACCATAGTGGAGGCCCTCGACCTTGCGGCGGACGAGGTCGAGCCAGGAGGGATTGGCGGTGGATGCTGGGCTGGTGGCGGACATGATGTTAATTCCCCTAATCTTGATAGAGATATACTTTATTAGATTGGTATAGATTAAAATCGCAAATGTGTGGTTATTGTCAACGAATTATTTTTAACTTTTTTTCGAAACCGCTTCCGGCCGGGAAAACGGCAGGGCAACTTTGTCGCGGCGCATGCGGCGCATCGTGACCTCGACGACATCGGCCAGCGAGTAGCGGTCAAGGATATTGGCAATGGCATTGCGGACATCGACCATCAACATGCGCAGGCCGCAGTGCGCCTCGTCGGGGCAGGAGCACGGGGCATAGGCAGTCTGGCTGGCGCAAGAAATGGGCGCAAGCGGGCCGTCGAGCAGGCGCACGACATCGCCAATTTTGATTTCGTTCATCGGCTTGCGCAAAAAGTAGCCGCCGTATTTGCCGCGACGGGTGTCGACGTAACCCGCCAGGCGAAGCTGGTGTAAAATTTGTTCAACGTATTTGAGCGGCAATTGGCTGAGGCCCGTTAGCTCCGACACCGACACATGGGTGCGCCCGACCTCCTGCGCGATGCCGAGATTAATCAGCGCGCGCAGGGCGTATTCGCCTTTTTTGGTCAGGTGCATGGGAGTGTGCGAAAGGGAAAATTAGTTAATATCGACTTATTTAGTATAGTATTAGGCCCGAACGGACAAGTCAAAAAATTGACCGCGAAGAGGTGGAGAAAACGTTAATCGAAAGATCAGGCGATATTAAAACACTAACCACCCTACTTTCTTGCGTTTCCGAATGGCAAAAAATTTACGCCCTTGGCCCGACGCCCTTGGGCAACTGAATAAAGAAGGTGGTGCCCCGGCCGGTGGCTGTCTCAAAACGGATGCGGCCCTTGTGGGCCTCAATGACGGATTTGACGATGGCAGTGCCGAGGCCAGTGCCGCCGGTTTTGCCGTAAGTAACAAAGGGGTCGAAGAGATTATTGCGGATTTGTTCCGGGATGCCCTTGCCATTGTCCACAATGACAATCTCGCAATTTTCGCCACGGTCACGCGCTTCAATGCGCACTTTGCCGTCCTTGCGCTCGTCACAGGCGTCGATGGCATTGCCGACCAGGTTTTGCAACACGCGCAATAATTTGCCCTCTTCGGCCTCCAGCAGGATTGCGTCAATGTCGGTTTCGATGGTGACGTGTTCTTTTTGAAAATAAGGTTCGTTCAATTCGCGGAACTTTTGCACCGTCACGCGCAGGTCAACGCGCGTGGGGCGGAAGTTTTGTATGCCGCGCGCGAATTCGCTGACTTCGTTCGCCATGTCGACCATGCGCTGGATGTGCCGGTTCATGTTGTCACACAACTTCTGCGTACGGGCGTCCTTGTGCTGCGCGGCAATCATCTGCGCGCCGAGACTGATGAGTGTAAACGGATTTTTGAAATCGTGGATGATTGAGCTGACCATGTTGCCCACGAGCGACATTTTTTCCTGCCGCAGCATTTCGTCCACATAATGGCGCGTGGTGTGGTGCAGGTGGCTGACGATGGACTGGAGAATCTGGTCGATGGGGCCGGGGGTGCGACGGATGAACTCGCGCAATTCCTCGCGCGGCAGGCGGGCGATAATGGCGGAGCCGGAGGCGGCACAGGCCCGCAAGGCGCGGGGGGCGCCGGTGAGCACGCCGATTTCGCCAAAAAAGTCGCCGGATTCGGCAAAGCTGATCACGCGCCATTTGTTGCCGGGCACGGATTTTTCAAAAGCCACTCGTCCATCGAGTACGAGAAATAGTGCGTCGGATTCGCCACCCTCCTCGAAAATGACCTGACCGTCCTCGTAACGACGGATGGTGGCGGCGGCGGCCAAAACATCCACGTTTTCACGGGCCAAGCCCTGGAAAAACGGGTGGTCGCCAAGCCCCAAGGTGGAGGTCTCGGCAGTCGAAATGGTCTGGACCAACTTGGATTGCAACGGCAGCACAGCAAGAGGAGGATATTTAGTTACCTAATTTCGCGCAAGATTGGAAATACCCCAAAAACAACCCCGACATACCCCCAGACTATCCCAAGCGGCGGCGATAGTCTTCGTAACCAAAACGTGCGATGACGCGAAGACCACCGGCGGCAGGATCATAGACGGCAATGCTCGGCAACGGCACGCCGTTGAAGGTGGTCGTCTTCACCATGGTGTAGTGCGACATGTCGAGAAACGTCACGCGGTCGCCAATTTGTAACGGTTTTGCGAAAGAATAATCCCCTATCACATCGCCGGCCAGGCACGTCGGCCCGCCAAGACGGTAAGTATGCGACAGGAGATTGGGTTCGCCAGCACCCAGGATGGCCGGGCGGTAAGGCATTTCCAAAACGTCGGGCATGTGCGCAGTGGCCGAAACATCGAGAATCGCCAGCGGCATGGCATTGTGCGGGAGATCGAGCACCGTGCCGGTGAGCGCGCCCGTGTGCAGCGCGATGGCTTCGCCCGGTTCGAGGTAGACTTCGAGTTTGTGCCTGGCGCGAAAATCGCGCACGACGCGCACGAGGCGCTCGATATCGTAATCCGGGCGCGTGATGTGATGGCCGCCGCCGAAATTAACCCATTTCAATTTCGGGAAAAATTCGCCGAACTTTTTCTCGAAGGCTGCAACCGTATGTTCAAGCGCGTCGCTATCTTGTTCGCAAAGGGTGTGGAAGTGCAGGCCATCGAGACCGTCGAGGTCGCCGAGCTGTAACTCGGAACGCAACGTGCCGAGGCGCGAGCACGGCGCGCAGGGATTGTACAAATCGGTTTCGACCTCGGAGTACTCCGGGTTCACGCGCAAACCGACCTCGATATGGCGTGGGGCAGCACGAACTTTGTCGCGGAAGTGGCGCCACTGCGCAGGGGAATTGAAAACCAGGGCGTGCGCAAACCCAAGGAGGTGGTCCAATTCGTCGTCTTTAAAGGCGACACAGTAGACATGGACTTCGCCATGAAAAAACTCGTAGGCCAGCAACGCCTCATGCAAGCCGCTGGAGGTCGTGCCCGGCAGATATTTCGCAATGAGCGGATAAGCCGCCGGCATCGAAAAACCTTTTTGAGCGAGGAGGATTTTGCAACCCGCACGTTTGGCGACATCGGCCAGAAGACGACAATTTTCCTCGAGTAAACCCAAGTGGACGACATAACACGGCGACGGCAGGCGCGCGTAGTCGAGCGAACCGAGCTGGCGCAGGCGCTCCGGGGTTAAAGCAGGCGTGGGGTTTTGGCCCATGTCATTTACTCCACCGGCAATTCCTGCACCTGCCAGGGGAGGCCGCGGCGGGCGAGTTCAGACAGGAAAGGCTCGGGGTCGAGCTGCTCCATATTCCACACGCCGGGTTTGAGCCACTGGCCGGTGACCATCATAATCGCGCCGACAACCGCCGGCACGCCCGTGGTGTAGCTAATGGCCTGCGACTGGACTTCGCGGTAGCACTCCTGGTGGTCGCAAACGTTATAGATATAAGCACGGCGCTTCTTGCCATTTTTGGTGCCTTCGACGAGGCAGCCGATATTCGTCTTGCCTTTGGTGCGCGGGCCGAGCGAAGCCGGGTCGGGCAGCAACGTCTTCAAGAACTGAATGGGGATGATGGATTGACCCTGATGCTCGACGGGGGCGATGCCCAACATGCCGACGTTTTGCAACGCGCGCATGTGGTTCATGTAATTGTCCGAAAATGTCATCCAAAAACGCAGGCGCTTGACGCCGGGGATGAATTTCGCGAGCGATTCCAATTCCTCGTGATAGAGCAGGAAACATTTCTTCGGGCCAATCGCAGGGAAATCAAACGTGCGGCTCCAGGAAAGCGGCTCCGTCTCGACCCATTCGCCGTGCTCGAAATAGCGCCCGCGGGCGGAGACTTCGCGCAAGTTGATTTCAGGATTAAAATTCGTGGCAAAGGGCAGGCCGTGGTCGCCGGCGTTGGCGTCGAGAATATCGATCTGCTCGATGCGGTCGAAAAGCTTTTTCTGCGCATAGGCGCAAAAGACATTCGTCACGCCGGGGTCGAAGCCCGAGCCGAGCAGCGCCATGAGGCCCGCCTTCTGGAACTTTTCCTGGTAGGCCCATTGCCATTTGTATTCGAACTTGGCGATATTCGGCGGCTCGTAGTTCGCGGTGTCGAGGTAATGCACCCCGGCGGCGAGGCAGGCATCCATGATGGGCAAGTCCTGGTAGGGCAGCGCGACGTTGATGACGAGGAAAGGCTTTTCCTTTTTGAGGAACTTGGTGAGCGCAGGGACATTGTCGGCGTCAATTGCCACGGTGCGGATGGCACGCGGCAACTGCTTGGCGATGGCCTGGCACTTGGACAAAGTCCGCGAGGCGAGGATGACCTCCGGGAAATGTTCAACGGCCTGTGCGACCTTGTGCGCGACCACGCCGCCGACGCCGCCAGCGCCGATAATGACAACTTTGCCGCGATTACCGCTGGCTTTGATGCTTTTTTTGCTCATGGAAAGGAAGGATAAGCCCGCTTACTTTAGGGGTAATTGTCTCCGGGGGAAGCACGAAACACACCAGCCACGGAATTGTGACGGAAGGGAAAATGCGCACTACCCTACCCCAAACTCAGTTTAAAAGAGCCAAACAACCACGGACTACACGGATGGCACTGATTGAACTAAACCTAGAAATTCAACAGATACGGCAGACGCACATAGAGACCACGCGGGTCGTTGAAGGTGCGGACGAAATTCCACTGCGTTTGTAATTCGCGCAAGGAAGCCGAAAGCGGGTCGTGGCCTGTGACGGCAAATGCAAAATTGCCGCCGATTTTTGACACTGGCGCGGGCTGGCCGCCCTGGGCCAGCGCCTCGACCAAGGCATCCAAGGCCGACTGTTTTTCAGGATATTCCTGCAAGTTCCAAGACTTGTCCTTTAGCTTGGCCAGTTCGGCGGCCTTTTTAATGGCATCACCAAGGCCGCCCATGGCATCGACAAGCCCAAGGGTTTTGGCATCAGCACCGGTCCAGACGCGGCCTTGGGCGATGTCCTGGACTTGATCGACTTTCAATTTGCGGCCTTCGGCTACTTTGCCGATGAATTGGTCGTAAATATTATCTACCAGCGTTTGGGCGAGCTTCTGTTCGTCGGGCGACCACGGACGCGTCATGGTATCCAAATCGGCAAAAGTCGCGGTCTTGACGCCGTCGAAGGCGATGCCGTGTTCATTGGCAATGTCTTTGATGTTGAATTTGACGCCAAAGACGCCAATGGAGCCGGTGACGGTAGTCGGTTCGGCAAAAATATAATCACCGTAGGTGGAAATCCAGTAACCGCCGCTGGCCGCGTAGGTGCCCATGGAGACAACGACGGGCTTCTTGGCCTCGCGCAATTTGCGGATTTCGCGCTGGATGACTTCGCTGGCGAGCACACTGCCGCCCGGGCTGTTCACGCGCAAAACGACGGCCTTCACGCTATCGTCTCCACGCACTTCGCGAAGAGTAGAGGATAAATCGTCGCCACCGATATTGTCGGAACCACCACCACCGTCGACTATCTCGCCTTCGGCATAGACCAGGGCAATTTGGTCGGTGGACTTCGATGCGTCCTTCCCGGCCTGAATATGCTTGTTTTGCAGCCGCTCGGCATAAGTGGAGAGCGCAACCTGGTAGAAAGTATCGTTCGCGTCGTCGTAGGCACCGACGTCTTTCAGCTTGTCGATGATTTCATCGAGATAGCCCAGCTTGTCGACGAGCTTGTCCTTGAGGGCGTCCTGGGCGACAAAGACGCCCGGATCGTTGGCCAGCTTTTTAAAATCAGCGAGGGGGAGTTTGCGGCTGGCGGCGAGATCGCCTTCCACCACATTCCAGATGCCACCGAGCAATTGCGTGAGTTGTTCGCGGTCGGCATCGCTCATGTGGTTCTCGGTGAACATTTCCACATAGGATTTATATTTACCCACGCGGGTGACCTGCACACCGACACCGTATTTTTGAAGGGCATCACGCAAATAGAAGGACTCGGCGGCGAGGCCGTTGATGCTGAGGGTACCAAAGGGGTTGAGGGAAATTTCGTTCGCGACGGAGGAGAGGTAGTAGTCCTTGACGGTCGGCTCGTCGAGGTAGGCGTAGATTTTCTTGCCGCTGGCCTTGAAGCGTTCCAAGGCCTGGCGCACTTCGCACAGTGCTGCATAGCCGGAGGCGGCATTGTCCGTCTGGAGGCTGCCGCTCATGTAGATGGCGACGATTTTATTGTCCTTGGCGGCCTGGTCGATGGCGTTGACGACCTCGTACAACGTCAGGCGCGAGGCGCTGCCTCCACCCGAAGCAAGATTGCTGACACTCAACAAGTCGCCGGGGCCGCCGTGCTCCGGGGCATCGGTAATGGCGACGTCCATGTCAAAAACGAGGACGGACTTGTCGTGCACGGAGGTTTCACGGTGGGCGGAACTGGCGGCCACCTTGACAAAAACCACCAGCGCGACAACACAGACCATGGCCAGCACAAATAGCGTGATAAGTGTGGCCACGAGGTTGGCCGCCACCGTTTTAAAGAAAAAGCGCATCGGTCAACTTTACTCCATTGAGGTAAAACTGCAAGGAGGTAGAATGGGATGTTTTACCTGTCAAGAAACTCCGTCGAAGGCCAATCTTTCGTCACCCAAATGTTGGAAAGAATACGGTTGAGTTTCGGCCCGAGGCGGGGTTTAGGCTGAATGGGCATTCTGCGTGCTGTATTTTTCCAGCAATTGCTGTATGCTGGTGCCCGCCCACTCCCTTTTTCCATGAACGAAGACCCGAACAAGCCTGCGAAATTGAACACCAGCCAGAAGGCGCTGGCCATCAATCTCGACCCGAAAATTTACGGCACGTTTGCCGAAATCGGAGCGGGCCAGGAGGTGGCGCGGCAGTTTTTCCAGGCCGGCGGGGCGGCGGGCACCATCGCCAAGAGCATGTCCGCCTACGACATGAAGTTTAGCGACGACATTTATGGCAAGGCGGGCCGCTATGTCTCCCGTGAACGTTTGCAGCAGATGCTCGACCACGAGTACCAGCTTTTGACGGAACGGTTGAATGAGACACGGGGCGACCGCAGCACGTTTTTTGTGTATGCCAACACGGTGTCCGCCGCCAACTACAAGGGCACGGGCGATTGCCACGGTTGGATGGGCATGCGCTTCCAACTCGAGCCCCATGCGGCACCGAGCGACATCATCATCCACGTCCGCATGTGGGACAAGACCGCCGTCGCCCAACAAGACGCCCTCGGCGTCATCGGCGTGAATCTGGTTTATGGCGCGTTCATCAAACACCTCAATATAGAGGATTTTATCGTCTCGCTGGCGGACAACCTCGGCATCGCTCGAATCGAGGTGGACATGATTGAGTTCAACGGGCCGGACTTTCTGCACGTCGAAAACCGCTCAGTGTGCCTTTACCTTGTCAAACACGGGTTGACCAATGCGGTGATGTATTCGCCGGACCGCCACGTGCTGCAGCCCTCGGAAATTCTTTATAAAAAAGCCATTTTGGTGGAGCGCGGTTCGTTCCGCCCGGTCACGCATGTCAATATCGACATGCTGGATGCAGCGGGAGCGCAATTTTTGCAGGAAGAAAAAAACCGTGGCGAGGAAGTGGTGGTGTTGCTGGAAATTACCATGCACAACCTGCTGGCCGGCGGGGAACTCAACCACGACGATTTTCTCGCCCGAGTGGACACACTGGCGGCCCTCGGCTACCATGTACTGATTTCAAACTACTCCGAGTTCTTCCGATTAACCGACTATTTCCGGCGTTTCACGAAGAAGATGGTGGGCATCACGCTCGGCATTAACAATCTGCTCGAGGTCTTCAACGAGCAATACTACGAAAATTTGCCGGGTGGCATTTTGGAAGCCTGCGGGCGGCTGTTTAAAGAAAACACGCGGATGTATGTCTACCCGATGAAGGGGTCCGGCTATAACCGCTACATCAGCGAGCAGGCGGGTAAAGCCGCGGAGACGGGCAATAGCAACCCGCCGCATGGCATGCCGATGCCGGGCGATTGGTTGATCACCGCGCAAAACTTGCAGGTCAAAATCCATTTGCGCAACCTGTACGCCTATTTGCTGGAGAATCATTACATCGAGCCGTTGCTGGGCTACCATTCGCAAAATCTGGGAATTTTCTCCCGCGATGTGCTAAAGAAAATTGCCGAAGGCGATTCGTCGTGGGAAAAGATGATGCCGCCGCAAGCTGCGGAAATCATCAAGGATCGGCACCTCTGGGGCTACAAGCCGGCTGTGGCGAAAGTGTGAAATTCGCCTGTAGGCTTCATGTCATAGTGGATATAGGGATTGCCCAAAGCCTACCTCGAAGCTCGCATGGAGCGCCAAGGGGAGCTATTAACGCTGCCTTTTGATGAACTCAAGCAGTCCATCGGCAGAAAATTCCACCGGCAGGCGGCATGGTTGGAAAATGGGACTGGCGACAGCCGAGCCATTGTCGGTGGTGGCGTTGTTTATTTTCCTGCTCGTCAAAAGCTGGCTGCGCTGGCCGGATCCGCTGGTCGATTTCCCGCGTGAGTTATACATGGCCTGGCGGGTGAGCGAAGGCGACCATCTCTATGAAAGGATCATGAACTGGTATGGGCCCCTGCCACAATTAATCCAGGGAGCCGGGTTCAAGATTTTTGGTGTGGGACTGGATACCATGGTGTGGATGAATATTGCGCTGACGGTCGGCGTGCTGCTGTTGTTGCGCGGGATTTTCGACCGGCTCGGCAACCGATTGATGGTCTGGCTGGCGTCGGTGGTTTTTCTGGCGGTGTTTGCGTTCGGTTATTACGACCTGACCGGGTCAAATTTTACTTTTATCGCGCCGTACGTCTCCCAGGCCACCTACGGCTTTGCTGGGTTGCTCATGGTAATTTGGGGCCTACTGCATCACTTGCAGTCGACGCGCCGCCGCTGGCTGGCGGTAGCCGGGCTTGGTCTGGGAATCGCCTACTTGGACAAGCCAGAGCCTTTACTGGCGGCCCTCGGTGCGCTCGGTATTTACATTTTGACGCAAATTCTCCAACCACGCCAATCGGGAAATGTAAATGAACTCTCCACTTGGCAAAATGCTGTACGCTGGGCGACTTGGCTCGCAGCAGGATTTTTCGCCATAGTTTTACCTGTATTTGTATTCTTTTGGCAGCAAGGCGGAGTGGTCTATGCGCTACGGGCCACAAATTGGGTGGCGCGCTCGGTTTTGGATCCGGCCACCCGACATGCGGTGGAAAATTCTTCTTTCATGCAAAAGGTCAGTGGCTTCAATTTTCCAGTGGAAAATTTTATCATTCAAGTGGTGGCCGGTGGATGTCTTCTGCTGGTGTGTGGCGGGTTGGCACTGTCCGCGCGGTATTGGGCGCGGGCGAAAAAATTTGGCGTGCGCTGGTGGATTTTACTCTTGGCGGCGATGGCAGCAGTCGGGGTTGGCGAATGGCTGGGCTGGATGGCGGATGAATGGAGCGGCATTGGTCGCGCGATTGTTTTCCCGGTCTGTTTGGCTGCAGCCTGGTACATTTTTCGGAGCCTGCGGCTGGCAATGCATGGCGATACGCAAGACAAGCAAGCTCAGGGGCTGGCAGTGCTGGGAACGGCGGCCAGTTTGATGATGGTGCGCATGTTCTTGAACGGGCATCTGGATGCCTACGGGTTCGTCATGATGCCACTCGCGGTGCTTTTTGGCATACAAATCTTGGTGATGGAAACCACGCGGGCGCTGCCTAGCCACGCGCGGTGGCTATCGACCACTCTTTTCACTGTCCTTATTTTGTCGGGGGTGGCGGTTTTATTGAATTTCAACCTCTCCGTATATGCCAAAAAAACCTACCCAGTAGGCATGGGCCGCGACCGTTTTTACGCTTACCCGCCAGAACTCAACTCAGAAGGCTTGATGCTAAACGCGCTGATTGGGACAGTTAAGCAGGATTTTCCCAACGCCAAGACCCTGGTCGCTTTCCCGCATGGCATCGCGATCAATTACCATACCCGGATGCAAACGTCCCTGGCGGAGCTGGAATTTACGCCCGTGGCCCTGGGTTTTGCCGGGCCGCAACATGTTGTGGACGAGTTAAAGGCCCAGCCACCCGATGCGGCAGTTCTCTTTGCGGCGGACTACCGCGTGTTCGATTTGCAGTATTTTGGCCAGGACGAGGGCAGCGGTCGCGACATCATCCAATGGCTCAACGAACATTATAAAGTCATTGCACACGGAAGCCCGGCCAAGGACTCGGCCAGTGGCTACCAAGTGGACCTGATGGTACCCAAGGCTGCGCCGGGCCCACCCGGAGGGACTTTACTCCCGGTGTCGAAGTGAGCGCTCTCCACCTCAAAATGACGGCTAGCCCATTACACCCCACTCATTTTCACTTGGCAAAGCTGGGCCATTCTGCCAGCGTTGATGGTTCTGCGCCCCTGCCCCCCGCAGTAGGCCTTTGTTTTACCGGTACTTTCGTCCACCCATTAACCCTCTGCTGATTATGCAAAAGAAATATCGCGCCGCTTGGGCGGTTGCCTCACTCGCCGCTGCTGCGGCCCTGCTCACGCCCCTGTTGGCCCAACCCGGCGACCCCAGCGCGGCCCCCCAACCTCCGCCCATGGATTTGTCCAAGGTCAGCGGAGATGACGCCAAATCATACTTTACCGCCTACGGGTGGGTCATCGGCCAGCGCGCCGGAGTCAAGGCCCTCGGCCTGACTGCCTCGGAAATCGACCAGATTGCCGCCGGCATGAAGATCGCGATCAGTTCAGGTTCCAGCCCGACGGACATCCCCGGCGGCGCAGACATCAGCGCGAAGGTGCAGAGCTTCCTCGAAGCCCGGGCTGACAAGGTCACCACGGAATCCATTGCCAAAGGCAAGGAGATTGCCGACAAGTATTTCGCCGACCTCGACAAAAAGCCGAACATCAAGAAAACCGCCAGCGGCCTCTACTACGAAATCGTGACGCCCGGCACCGACCCCAAGCCCAAGACCACGGACATCGTGTCTGTTAAGTACAAGGGTACGTTTGTCGACGGCAAGGTGTTTGACCAAACCGACGACAAAGACCCGCAGAATGCCACGCGTGACTTCCCGGTTGATGGCGTGATTCCCGGCTGGACCGAGGGCCTGCAGCTCATCGGCAAAGGCGGCAAGATCAAGCTCTACATCCCGGCCAAGCTCGGTTACGGCGATCATGATGCAGGTGGCGGCGCCATTCCCGCCGGCTCGACGCTCATTTTCGAAACGGAAATCGTGGACATCAAGGCTGCTCCGCCGCCCTCGGCCTCGGGCAACTCGATGGGCCTGTCCCCAGAATTGTTGCAGCAGCTCGGCCAGCCCTCCGGCGCCAAGTAAGCCAATCGCTCCAACGATTTAATTCGTTTTAATCACGCCGCCGGCTTCGCAAGGAGCCGGCGGCGTTTTTTTAGCTAATGTTTCCCAATATTTCCCTCATACAACTTCCACAGCGCCTGGGTGCCATCATCGGCGTGACCGGCGGCGGCGAGGTCGTGGTAGAGTTTTTCGCCAAGGACGAGGCCGGGCAAAGCGAGATTCATTTCCTTCGCAGAGGCGAGTGCGATGGCGAGGTCTTTGCAAAAGTGCTTCACGTAAAAGCCGGGGGCGAAGTTGCCGCTTAAAATCCGGGGTGCGAGGTTTTGCAGCGACCAACTGGCTGCGCCGCCGCCGCCCGTGCTTTGCAGCATTTTTTGCGCATCCAGCCCGGCGCCTTGCGCGTAGGCCAGGGCCTCGCACATCCCGATCATGGTGCAGGCGATCATGATCTGGTTGCACATCTTCGCATGCTGGCCGCTGCCGGCGGGGCCATGATGCACGACCGTCGGGCCAAAAAGACGCAAAATAGGCTCGGCCCGGGCAAAGGCCGCTGTGTCGCCACCAACCATGAGCGAGAGTTTGGCGTTTTTCGCGCCGACATCGCCCCCCGTCACGGGGGCATCGAGCGCCGCCATCCCGCGCGCAGCCGCCGCCACAGCGATTTTTTTGGCCAAGGCGGGCGTGGACGTGGTGAGGTCCACCAAGAGCGTACCAGGGCCGGCCGTATTGACCAAACCGTGCGCACCGAGGAAGACTTCATCCACATCCTTCGGGAAACCAACCATGGTGAAAATCAATTTACACTGAGGGGCGAGTTCCGCCGGGGTTGGGGCCCATTGCGCGCCAGCGGCCACGGCGGGTTCAGCGGTCGACTTGGTGCGGGTGTAAACGACCACCGGGTAGCCCGCAGTGAGCAAATGCCCGGCGAGGCTGCGACCCATGACGCCGAGGCCGATGAAGCCGGTGGCTCCGCCCTCGAAAGTTTGGCTGGCGGGCTTGGTGGTTTCGCTCATACCCGCACTGTAAAAGGCCCCCGGCTGAGCGCAAATTTTTAATCGCCGGGGAGGGGGCTTTGCCATTAATTCTCCCAGATGCTGTTTGACCCTCAACGCCTGCTGTTGATCGCCGGGCCATGCTCGCTGGAAAGCGCGGCCGTTTGCCGCGCCGTGGCCGAAGTGCTCGCGAAACTCCGCGATGACGAGCCGGATTTGAACATCATCTTCAAAGGCTCGTTCGACAAGGCCAACCGCACCTCCCTAAAAGGGCTGCGCGGGCCGGGACTGAATGATGGGCTCAAGCTCCTCGCCGACGTCAAAAAGAAATATGGTTTTCCGGTGCTGACGGATTTCCACAACGCCGACCAGGCCAAGGCCGTGGGCAAGTTGTGCGATGTGTTGCAAGTCCCCGCTTTTTTGTGTCGGCAAACGGATTTGCTCCTGGCCGCCGCCTCGACCAAGCGGTGCGTAAATGTCAAAAAAGGCCAGTTTTTGTCGCCATATGAAATGGAATTCGTCGTCAACAAATTGGTGGAAGGCGGCGCGGGCGAAATCTGGCAGACCGAGCGCGGCACAACTTTTGGCTACCAAAACCTGGTGGTCGACATGCGCTCGTTTTCCATCATGCGCGGCCACGGCCACCCGACGATTTTTGACGCCACGCACAGCGTACAACTGCCCGGCGCGGCAGGCGGAGCGTCCGGCGGGCAACGCGAATATGTGCCGCCCCTGGCGCGCGCGGCGCTGGCCGCCGGTGCGAATGGATTATTTATTGAAACCCACCCCGACCCCAAAAAAGCAATTTCTGATGGTCCGAGCCAGGTGCCATTGAAGGAATTTCCGCAACTCGTGGCCTCGTGCCTGCGCGTCTGGCGCGCAGTGCAAGGCAAGTGATGACGCAACCTTTGGCGGGCGGCGCGGTTCAACCCCGTCTTACCCCAAACCTTTGCGCATTTTAGCGCACCCCACCCTATTTCATGAGCAATTCCGCCCCGTCCACTGCCGCGCCCATTGATGCGCGCCGCTACCTGCCGTGGGTGCTCCTGCTATTTGTGGGCAGCGGTTGCGCCGCGCTGATTTACGAGATCGTCTGGTTCCAGATGCTGCAACTGGTGATCGGCGCGACGGCGGTGTCACTGGGCGTTTTGTTGGGAACTTTCATGGGTGGGATGTGCCTGGGCAGCTTGCTACTGCCGCGCTTGCTTTCGCGCAAACACCGGCCCATGCGGGTCTACGCGCTGCTGGAATTTTGCATCGGCCTAATGGGCCTGGCCGTACTGTATGGCATGCCGACATTGGAGCGAATGTATCTTGCTGGAGCACAGCCGGGGATGTTCAGCATTTTTCTGCGTGGCGTAGTGAGCGCCGTTTGCCTGCTGCCGCCGACACTCTTGATGGGTGCGACGTTGCCCGCAATTTCGCGACGATTGGAATCGACGCCGGAGGGCGTATCCTGGCTCGGATTTTTCTACGGCGGGAATATTGCCGGCGCGGTGTTTGGTTCCCTGCTGGCGGGATTTTACCTCCTGCGCGTGCATGACATGGCCGTGGCAACTTATGCCGCAGTAGGCATTAATTTCTGCGTCGCGTTGCTCGGCGTGGGGCTCGATACGCAATTGCCGCAGGATGAAACGAAGAGCAGTGTTGAAGAATCCGTCAAAACAGAACCCGCAGCGAGAGGCGTGTCGCTCGCCTATATCGTGATTGGGCTGTCGGGCATGTCGGCGCTCGGAGCAGAAGTGGTGTGGACGCGCCTGCTTTCGCTGTTGTTGGGCGGCACCGTTTATACTTTTTCGGTGATTCTTGCGGTATTCCTCATCGGCCTGGGCATCGGCAGCAGCATCGGCGCATGGTGTGCGCGCGGCACCCAAAGCCCGCGCTTTTGGCTGGGTTGTACGCAATTATTGCTGGCAGCGGCCATCGCCTGGTCGGCCTATATGATTGCAAATTCGCTGCCGTACTGGCCGATTGATGTATCATTGGCAGCCCCGAACGATCCAACCACGTCCTGGCAGCCATGGATAAACTTCCAATTGGATTTCGTGCGCTGCCTGTGGGTGGTGCTACCGCCGGCGCTGTGCTGGGGCGCGAGTTTTCCGCTGGCGCTCTCGGCCGCGGCCCGGCGCGGACAAGACCCGGGCAAACTGGTTGGCGGCGTGTATGCGGCCAACACCGTAGGGGCAATTTTGGGTTCGTTGATTTTTAGTTTAATCATCATTCCGCATTTCGGAACCCAGAACGCCGAACGCGCCTTGCTCGGCTTGGCGCTCGTGGCTGGAGTATTGATGCTCGTGCCATGCTGGCGGAGTGGCGAAGACGGGGAGAAAAAGTCCGATGTCTTCGCGATGGTTGGCAGCCTGGCGGCGCTGCTCGTCGCCTGCGGAGTGCTCGGCTTCCTCGGCTGGAAAATGGATAAAATTCCGGACGGGGTCATCGGCTACGGACGCAACCTGCTCAAAAATTTGCCCCTGCCCAACTTTCTCTACGTGGGCGAGGGCATGAATTCCTCCGTCGCCGTCTCGCAAGGCGCGGACGGCACGCGCAACTTCCACGTCAGCGGAAAAATCGAGGCCTCCACGATGGGCCAGGATATGCGCCTGCAGCGGATGTTGGGTCATGTACCCGCACTTCTACAAAAAGCGCCGAAGTCGGTGCTCATCGTTGGTTGCGGCGCAGGGGTGACAGCTGGCACGTTTACGCAATACCCGAGCATCGAACGCATCGTCATCTGCGAAATCGAGCCACGCATCCCGCAATTCGTCACGCCCTACTTTGGCGAGCAGAATTACCATATTGTCGACGGTATCGCGCAGGAAAATCCGCACATGGTAAATGGCAAAAAAGTGGAGGTGGTCTATGACGATGGCCGGCACTTCATGCTAACGACGAAGGAGAAATTTGACATCATTACTTCCGACCCCATCCACCCGTGGGTAAAAGGCTCGGCGGTATTGTACACGCAGGAATATTTTCAGTTATGCAAAGACCACTTGAACCCCGGCGGGATGGTAACGCAATGGGTGCCGCTCTATGAAAGCACCTCGGCGGTAGTGCAGAGCGAGCTGAAGACATTCTTTACGGTATTTCCGGAAGGAACATTGTGGAGCAACGACAGCGGCGGCGATGGCTACGACGCCATTGTGCTCGGCGAGGCCAACCCGGCCGCGATCAATGTCGATGAGGTACAAGCGCGGCTCGATACGAAAAAATATGGCCCGGCAATGCATTCGCTGCAAGACGTCGGCTTTAATTCCGCCATGGATTTGCTGAAAACCTACGGTGGTTCGGGCGACGATATGGCTGCGTGGTTGCGCACGGTGCCCATCAACACGGATCGCGATTTGCGCCTGCAATACCTTGCCGGCTTCGGCGCCAATCTTTATCTGGAAAAAGTAATCTACGACCAAATCAAGGACCACCGCACCTACCCGGAGGATATGTTCACGGGCTCGCCGGATAAAATTGATGAACTGCGCTCCGTGTTGAAAGCGAAGCCGTCCATTTCCATTCAGAGCCTCAATCAGCTTTTAACTAATTGAGGCGGTTCAGCCAGGCGGGTGGCTACGAATTCGGCAATGTCCGCAGGGAGATTGGAACCGGCCAGGGCAAATAATTTTTGCAGACGGGGGAAGTCGATGGGTCCGTCTGGATTCAATACCGGTGTGCGCTTGTAGCGCAGTCCGGGACTGCTCTCGCCATCATCCACTGTCGTGTGCTGAAAACCTGTCTCCGGTTTCCACGTCAGCGCGCGTTCCGTACGGCGGTCCTGATAGCAGAATTGAAAGCCCACTGGCACGCCGATCTTGTTGCACCACACGATGAGATCCAAATTATCGCCGGAAAACCAACGTCGGGGGAGTTCTCCCCGCACCTGGCGGCAATCCTTTACTTCGTGCAAAACACTCATCGGGGAATACCCCACACTAGCAAAAAACCCGGTCAGCGGCGAGCGGGAAAGAAAGCTCCATAGTCTGCTCAACCGGCAGCGCAGTCCATTGCGCGGTGAGTTCGCGCAGGTGGGTGCGGAGGTGGATTAGCATTTCGTCAGTAACCGGCGCTATCGGACGAGCGGCAGGATGCTGGGTTTGAAATTGCCTGATGAAGCCATTGAACTCCGCCGCGGTCCAAGGTTGTTGGGCGCCCATTTCGCGGTCAAGGAGTTGGACGACATCCTCGACGGGATCGGCGTCGACCGGTGGTTTGCCCCGTGGCCAGGGCGTGCCAAAGTCGGCCAGGTTCCAGCCTTCTGCTACAAGTCCGTAAAATCCCCGTCGCAGGCCAAGCGCTGTCTCGACAACAAAATGAGTCAGGTCGTGTTTCGGAAAAAACATCGCGGTCGGGCCGCCGTAGTGGTGCCGCGCGATGGAGCCATCTGGGCGCACGCAGGTCAGGACATATTCGTCCGCAGCGCGCTTGGTCAGGCGGATGGCCAGGGCAGGCATGAGCACGATTTTTGCCATCATCAGGGGCAAGGCGAGCCTAAGCCGCCGCATCTTTTGCAGATTGGCGTGGTTAAAAAGCTTTGAGCTGGCCCGGGTGTGCGATAGCTTTTCCCTTTATGCAATCCCTCGCGGCAGCAGCCATCGTCTTTGTGGGCGGTTTTGCCATCATGGTGCTGGAAATCGTGGGCACGCGCTTTTTGGCGAAATATTTCGGCACTTCGTACTATGTGTGGGTGAACCAGATCGGGCTCGTGATGGTCGCACTGGCGCTGGGTTACTACTGGGGCGGCATTTTGGCCGACCGCTGGCGGAAATTGGGCAAGCTGGCCTGGCTGCTCGCGCCCGCCGGTGTGTTCACCTTCTACATTCCACATTTTGCCGACCGGCTTATCAACATGGTCAGCACGCCGCTGAACCAGCCGCTGACGCCTTTTCGCCAGGTGCTGGACCCGGTACTAGGCAGCGCGGTGGTATTTCTTTTGCCATGCGTGATGCTGGCGATGCTCTCGCCGTATGTAACGCAGATTTGTGCGCGCAATCTCTCCCAAGTTGGCCGGGCCAGCGGGCTGATTTTCGCCGCGAGCACCGTGGGCAGCATTGCCGGGGTATTTATTTCCGGTTATTTTTTGCTGCAAGCTGCGACGTTGACCACAATCTTTTATGTCACCGGCGGCGCGATTATGCTGCTGGCCGCGGCGTGCGTCGCGCTGAACGGCTGGCTGCAACCCCCGGACAGGCCGGCCACCCCTCTCCCACCCCATCTGCATGATTAAACATTCCTTTATTCTGGCCGGCGTATTTGCCGCCTTCGCCACTGCCATAGCCTTCGGGCAAAACGGCGACATTACCCAGACCGACTTTGTCTTCAACGGTACCTCGCCCTACCACAACATTGCGGTGACGGATTCCGAGGGCTATCGCACGCTGTTGTTTGACGACACCCATGAGTCTCGCATGGAGTTGAAAAACCCCTATGCCGGCCAGTTTGAATACACCGAGTATTTCCAGATGATCTGGCTCTGGAAACCAGACGTGAAGAACATTCTCATGCTCGGCCTCGGCGGCGGCAGCACGCAAAAGGCCATGGTGCATTACCACCCCGAGGTGAAGATGGAGACGGCGGAAATCGACCCGATGGTCGCCGACGTCGCACAAAAGTATTTCTCCTACAAACTCGATGACCGGCAAAAACTGGACGTTATCGACGGTCGGCAATTCCTCCGCCGCGCACCGGAAAAATACGACGCCATCCTGATGGACGCCTACACCCAGGGTCGCTATGGCGCGAGCATTCCGTACGAGTTGGTGACGAAGGAGTTTTTTGAAATCGCCCGCGACCACCTGGCCCCTGACGGCGTACTGGCCTACAATGTCATCACCATTCTAAAAGGCTACAACACGAGCGACATCGTGGCATCCATTTACCGCACGTTGAAGGAAGTTTTTCCGCAGGTGTATATTTTTGAGGCCAAATCGAGCCTGAACATCGTGATGATCGCCAGTCTGAAAAAGGGCGCGACTGAGCTGGCGACCTTGAAAAAGTCCGCGCAAGCATTGGTGGATGCGAAGAAAATGACTTTCCCCGGCTTTGTGGACCGCGTAGACAGTTTCCAACCCAAAGCCCCGGCCAATTATTTGAACGCCCCATTGTTGACCGATGAATCCGCGCCGGTGGAAAGCTTGAGCCAGGGCGTGCCGAAGCCAGCTACACCGGCGACAAGCGCGAAATCACCGTGATTTCGTAGCGCGGTGCTTTAGCCCGTGCTTCATGGATGGTTGACGTTACCCGCAGCGCTGGCTAAAGCTCAGCGCCACGTTTTACCCCCCCACCCCATGAACTATCTTCGCCTACCCCTCGCCGCGTTTTTTACTTTTGCACTATTACTAACTCGCGCCACTGGGCAGACTGGAATTGTCCAACCATGGCCCGGAGTGGAGCAAATCCAGCTCTGGCCCAACGGCGCGCCGGGCTCGGAGGGCGTGACGGCAGCAGAACATTATTCACCGCCGACGGAACGCAGCCCGCACGGGCATCTCAATCCGGTGCACTATCCTTCGATATTTGTTTTTCTGCCACCCAAGGAAATCGCCACAGGCGCGGCGGTAATGGTCTGCCCGGGTGGAGGCGATAATACGCTTACGATCGATCACGAAGGGCGCGATATTGCGCTGTGGTTGAATAAAATCGGCGTCACGGCATTTGTGGTCAAATACCGCCTCGCAAAAACGCCGGGTTTTGCCAATTACACGCAGGCTACTTCGCGGGACGACGTGCTGCGGGCTGTGCGCCTCGTGCGCAGCCGGGCGGCGGATTGGGGCGTGGATCCCAAACGCATCGGCCTCATGGGCTTTTCAGCGGGCGGTGCGGTGTGCGCAAATGCCGGCGTCCATTATGACACAGGCAAAGCTGATGCCACGGACCCCATTGAACGCGTGAGTTCACGTCCAGATTTCCAGATGCTTATATACCCCGGTGCAGCAGCGGCGGATAATTTTGTCGTGCCCAAGGATGCCCCGCCCGCATTTCTAGCTGGAACCACGGAAGACGCCCCGCACGCGGAAAGTGCCGCGAAGCTCTACCTCGCCTTCCTCGCCGCCAAAATCCCCGCCGAACTCCACATTTACAACACCGGCGCCCATGGTTTCGCGCTTGAAATTAAAGATTTGCCGGTGAGTTCGTGGAATGACCGGTTGGAAGATTGGCTTAAGGATATGAAGGTGCTGGGGAAGAAGTGAGGGACATACCTCGGGAATCTGTACAAATATAGTTTCTTTTAAGAAATTAATAACCAGGATATCAGACCACATTCCCCATTACGCCCCATGAAACACATTTTAGTTAAAATGCTCCTTTTTGCAAATATTGTCGTTACCGGACAAGATAATACGCCCCGGAACAATACCACGACTTCAGAGGTAAGCCTCGCCACAAATACAGCGGATGCACTCAGCAAGGCGGACGCTGGCAGCAATGCCAACACTCCTGGTCGAGGCGGATGGCCACCGAACACTATTTCTGCGGACGTAAGTGAGGCTCTACACATAGGAACCAATGCGGTGCTATATTCGCTGGAGCCTAGAGAGATTGCAGGGATAAATGACAAGTCATTTCACGGAACTAAAATTATCGGCCAAGCAGAACTGAATTCCCAGCAAACAGTAATTGCCGCAAAATACTTTGAGGCATCAATTGCGCCAGTTATTCACGGCGTAGGCGCTTGTTTTGAACCCCGGCATGGGCTGCGACTGGCGTCAAATGGCCATATTTACGATTTCTCACTCTGCTTTGCCTGTGGACACCTCGTCGTATTCAAGGATGACAAACAAATAGCTGACCTCATTGTTGAAGGTTCAGCGAAAGATCTAAATTCTTTATTAACGTCTCTTAAACTTCCGCTTTCCCCAAGCGGCATTGCTACAGACGAACAGCAAAATAAAGTGGAACTCAATCGCGCTCGCTGGTTTGCCGCCATGCCCAAGTCGTTACAGTCATTTTGGTCGCAAGCGTGGTGGGGACGGCCCCACTTTGACGTCGAGCCCTTACGGGCGCCACTAGCCGAAGAATTTCCGGATCCCACGCAACGAATACTGGTCTTGTTTGCCTGGTACGGATCCGGGGCAGGCCCCTGGTCTGGCTACTCTTCCTATGAGGACGCCGCCAAAATATTACTGCTGGATTTTTCGACAAGCGAACTTGTCACTGCGATCCAAAAAGACCCTCTCACACCGGCACAAGCCGAAGGCGCTGCGCGGTTATTTGCGGGATTAAATTTAACCGGGCAGAGTCCTATTAATTATCGCCTGCTTACACCCGAACTAAAAAAGGAATTACTCAGCCATGTGATTCAAGGCGCGGATCCAGACAAAATTAGCCGTGCGCAGGGTATTTTTGGCCATTAAATATTAAAATGCTTAAAGTATTTTTGACTCAAATACCATTAATAACGATTTACTTGCTTACGAATCTCCACCCAAAGAAAGCCATGAATCAAATCGATCTCCAAGGCAAAAACGCCATTGTCACCGGCGGGGCGAAGGGCATTGGATATGCCATTGTCGAGCGCCTGCTGGCGTCGGGGGCGAATTGTAGTATCTGGGACCGGGATGCCGCGCGGCTGAAAGCTGCGGCAAAAAAATTGGGTAGTGCCAAACGCGTGCAGACGGTGGTGGTGGATATAACTGATGCGGCGTCCGTGAAAAAAGCGGCGGATTCTGCCAGGCGCAAATGGGGCTCGGTGGATATTTTGGTCAACAATGCGGGCATCGCCGGCGTGTCGAAAAAGCTGTGGGAATGTTCACTCGAGGAATGGCGCACGGTGGTCGAACTGAATTTGCTGGGCGTGTTTTACTGCTGCCATGCGGTGACCCCGTTGATGATGGAGAAAAATTACGGGCGCATCGTGAACATGGCGTCCGTCGCGGGCAAAGAGGGCAACCCAAACGCCTCGCACTACAGCGCGGCCAAGGCAGGGGTCATCGGGCTGACGAAATCACTGGGTAAGGAACTGGCGGGCACCGGCATCCGCGTTAACTGCGTAACCCCGGCGGTGATTGAGACGGAAATCCTTTCGCAAATCTCCAAAGAGCACCTCGCCTATATGGTGGCGAAAATTCCTCTAGGTCGCACCGGCAAGGCGGAAGAAGTCGCGGCGATGGTCGCGTGGTTGTGCTCGGAGGAATGTTCGTTTACGACCGGGGCGACGTTTGACATCACGGGCGGAAGAGCGACGTATTGATAAGACATGGAACCACGGAGAACACAGAGCAATGTACTTTACCGACCCTCAATCGGTTAGACAGAATTAACAGAATTTACAAAATTAACGACCAAGCCAAGACACTCCTATCATCTGCGTTGAATCGGATCAAAAAATTCTGCCAATTCTGTTAATTCTGTCTAAAAAACTCCGAGTCATCCGTACTCTCCGTGGATTAAATTTCTTTCTCCAACGGCGTGACCGGATCAATAAATATCCAGCACGTGGCGCCGAGGAGATAAACGACAGCGGTGATTAAAAACGCCAGGGTCCACGCATGTGGTGTGGGGATTTGATCGGCGGTAATTACCGCGTTTTGGAGAATGCGGCCGACGACAATGGGGCCCACGACGCCGCCGAGGTTGCCCATCATATTCATGCTGCCGGATAGCGCGCCAGCGTGGCGGCCGCCGACATCCATGCACGCGCCCCACGCGCTGGCCATCACGAGGTCCACCGAAAAACTCGCCACGCCGAGCGCGGCCACCGCCAGCACGTTATTACTGATGCCGGTAAAAACGACCATTGTGATACTGGCGACGAGCATCGCGCCGCCTGCCACGGTGCGCCGCGCGCGGCGGACATCGCCACAGCGGGCCGTGCAACGCGTCACCAACCAGCCGCCCACAAAACAGCCGATGCCACCCATAAAGGTCGGGAAGCCCGCCATCAACGCGCTATTTTGCAATTCGACATGCCGGGCCTCGCGCAAATAAGTCGGCAGCCAGGTGATGTAAAAATACCAGCCATAGGCCATGCAGAAATATTGCAGCCACAGCAGCCAGATGGACCACCGTCGAAAAAACTCACCCCAGGGCACATGCGCCTCACTCGGCGCGTTGGACTCGGCTCCATCCATCAGGGACAACTCGGCTTCGTTCACGGATGGGTGTCCACGCGGGCGGTCGCGAAACCAGAAATAAAAGATAACCGCCCAAACGACACCGAGCAGACTCAACAACGAAAAAGCCCAGCGCCAATCCACGACTGTCAACGTCAGCGCCATGATGGATGGCGCAATGGCCGCGCCCCAGCGTCCGCAACACCAGAGAATGCCTTGGGCACGCCCGCGTTCCGACGACGGAAGCCAGATGGTGACGATTTTAGTGAGATTGGGAAAACAACCGCCTTCGCCTGCGCCAAAGAGCAGGCGGCAAGTGGCCAGCGAAGTGAGATTCCACACCCAGCCCGTAGCTGCGGTAAAGAACGACCACACCAGCACAACCTTCAACAAAATATTGCGCGGGCCAAAGCGGTCGCCCCACCGTCCCATGGGGATTTCAAAGAGCGCATAGCTGAAGACGAACGCCGAAAACACCCAGCCCATTTGCTCCTTCGTGATGCCCAGAGTTTTTTGAATATCCGGTGCCGCCTGGGAAATCGTCGCCCGCTCGATAAAACAAATCGCCGACAACGCTGCCACTAATGCCAAAACCACATACCGTGCCCGCGTGGGCTGCATAGCCGGTTCCGTTGCGCTGGGGGTGACAGGCATTGGCTGACGTTAATGAGGGTACTGGTGAGAATCGAACTTCTATTTCTTCTTCGCTTTAAGATATTTTTCCATCAGCCCGACCAGATCTACTTTAGCACATTCGGCCAATAATTGGCGCACGACTGGCAAATCCACGTCCTCAGCATTTTTAAAATTGACGCACCCCATCTGGAATTTGGCCTAGGGCAGCAGCTTGGTGTATTTGGCCCGGATGGTCGGCGTGCAATACATCGGCATGGCGTGCAAAGTAATATGCCCTTTCAAACTCGCCAATCCATAGGTAAAAAATCCGCCCAGTTTGTAAATAACCATCTTTTTGGCCATCATTTTTCCGACCCCCGGCACCACCCGCGGGTTGGTTTTGAGGATAAGCCCATGCATCGCCGCCATCGTCTCCCGGCGGGACCCTTCGACTTCGGCCAGATATTCAGGGACTGTCATGGCGAAAAAAGTAAGCGCAATCACACCCCCTTCGAATCATTCTCGTCCTTCTTCACGTAGCCGCTGTCCTGGCGCTGGTGGTTGATTTGGTTCTTCTTGAGGTAGGCTTGGTAAATGTCGTCGGCGCTCAAGCCGAGAGTCTGTGCGATGGAAACGAGAAAGTGAAACAGGTCCACGACTTCGACGCGGGCGTTCTGGCGGTCGAAATT
>Ga0206965_10115_pt1 | contig 24540 bp, 25 predicted proteins | sample Alteio_BWOrgHeat_26_FD_152973 | JGI IMG/M metagenome (GOLD analysis project Ga0206965, IMG submission 152973) | Enriched cells from forest soil in Barre Woods Harvard Forest LTER site, Petersham, Massachusetts, United States -... | ecosystem: Environmental > Terrestrial > Soil > Temperate forest >...
TGGCGGAGGTTTCCGGTATAAACCGACGCTTCCGTAAGTTAATCCAGGGGTCGCCGGCCCTCTTGATTCACAACGGCGAGTGTCTTACAGCCCATATGGCCAAGGAACACATCTCCATGGACGAACTCAACCGCGCTTTACGGGAGCATGGCGTCTCCTGCACGGCCGAAGCGGCTCTGGCTGTGCTGGAAGTGGATGGCTCCATCAGCGTCTTGAAATATGATGATGTCCCGGACAGCGCCAAGCCACAAAGACGGCTCAAATTTCTGAATAAGCATTAATCGATTTCACATTCAAGAATAGAACAGAGAGTAAAAATAATGAGTCTTGAAGAAGAACTAAAAGAAGGCGCGGAACACGCGCACAGCAGTGGTGAGAAGGGGATTGGGTTGACCATGGCGGTTGTGGCCGTGTTATTGGCCTTGGCGACCTTGCTTGGTCATCGCGCGCATACCGAAGAAGTCGTCATTGAAGGAGAACGCAATACGCAGTGGGTCAACTATGACGCAAAGAGAACTGACGCACGAATGTATGACGGCGAGGCAAAGCTGGCGGCCCTGGCACCCAACGGTCAGGAATTAGCCACGGAATTCAAAGAGAAAGCCAAGATCGAGCGAGAAGGTGAAGCGGCCAAGAACGGAGCGGCCGCTAAAGACGGCACAGATAAAATACGAGAGCATGCTCTGGAATTGGACGCAGAAATGAAACTGGCGCAACGCCGGGCCAACTTCTATGATGGCGCGGAATTATTTCTGGAAATGTCCATCGTCCTCTGTTCCATCGCGCTGCTGGCGGAGCTAAAACTTTTCTGGAAGCTTTCCTTCATCTCCACCACCATCGGGTTCGTGCTCATGTTATGGGGATTGGCAGGAGTCCATTAACCAGATCCATGCTAGCGCGAGGGATCAAGAGCTATGCCATTAATTTGATTGCCAACCAATCCTGTATTGGATCCAAAGAGTATGCGTGCCGGCGCCAGGTTCCCCGTTGTTGTGGAGATATTGGTATAAATCAGAACTCTGCCAGATACCGAATCCACGACATAAAGTTCACCATTTAAAACATTGCTATTCAGCACGATCTGTTGCGGCGATTGCAGGTTGGTGCTGCTGCCGCTGATATTCGCAATGGGAGCTATATTTCCTGTAGCTGCAGAGGCATTGGTATAGACGGTGATGCTGACGGGCGCAGCGGAATTTGCAACGATCAGCTGGTTTGATGTATCCAGCGCCACCCCACGCGGCTGCGAGAGCCCTGTATTAGCGCCGGCAATGGCTCCGCCCACAATCCCGACCACGGTTTGAGTACTCGCGCTATCCAGCCGGTCCACTGCATTGTCAGCCGGATCAGTGACGTAAAGCTGGTTGTTTGTAACATCCAGTAGCAGGCCTCCAATCGTAATGCCCATATTAATAGTGCTGGTTGGCGGAACATTGCCGTTAATGGTGGAAGCGGAGGCAAACAAAAAAATCGTGGTCCCGTCTGCCACGTACAAAAGATCGTTGGTGGTATCAACCGCAACATCAATTGGGTTAACGAAGCCGGTATTGCTACCGGAGATTGCGCGCGTGGGGAGGGTGCTCCCCGTCAATGTAGAGGCATTATCAAAAATCAATATGGATTTTCCACCTGTGTTGGCCACATAAAGACGGTCAGCGTTTGTATCTACTATCATGTGCTGCGGCGCCGAAAGCGTTGGCGATGTAATGGTGGCTGTGGGAGTCACATTGCCGTTCGAGCTTTCCGCATTGCTGAAGCGAAGAATTGAGTTTGGAGTGGAAACATATAACTCTCCGCCCGTGCCCGGCGTCCCGCCACCACCTGAACCTCCGCCGGGAAGCCGCCTGGGCGAGATGGCACAGCCAGCGACCATGAATGCTGTTGCGAAAACCAAAATTGCGTAGAACCGCTTCATTCCCATAGACTCCTATAATTCGTGGTCTTTATAAATGTTTACAATTGCTTGGTACTAAATGCCCTCGCCCATAATCTATCTAGCAACATCCAATTCAGGCAAGGTACGAGAGTTACGTGAAGCCGCCGATGCACTGACGCTGGCATTAGAACCCCTCCCAGGGCTTTCCGATATTACTCCCCCAATCGAAGATGGCGTTACGTTCGAGCAAAATGCCCGCATTAAGGCTGAATATTACAGTCAATTTGCTCCCGGGAAACTGGTCCTGGCGGAAGACTCGGGCCTCTCCGTGGACGCGCTCAATGGCGCGCCAGGCGTTTATTCCGCACGTTACGCGGCAATGCTGCAGTCCGGAAGTACATCTCATGAAAACTCAGACGATCAAGCCAACAACTTAGCGCTTATCACTCAACTTGAACGTTTGCCCGGCCATCAATTTGCGGGAAAATATGTATGCGTAATCGCCGTGGCGCGAGACGGCAATACCCTAGCCACGTTTACAGGTGAAGCCCACGGTGAGTTGCGTACCGTACTGCGGGGCACACAAGGCTTTGGATACGATCCGCTCTTCTACTTCCCTGCTCTGGATCAGACTTTTGCCGAGCTTTCCCTGAAACAAAAGCGCGAGCATAGTCATCGAGGCAAGGCATTTCGCAGTTTCTTGGATTGGTATTTGCAACAGCCGCACTAGTAGAAAGGTTTTTTATTTCGCCAAGGCAGGAAGCACTGTACCCTGTAATTCTGTGCCGAAGTTCCGAATTTTGAGGGGTTTCCTCAAAATAAGCCTGCATTCGTTGCCGAATCTAGCCAGAAATTAAGCGTTGCGCTACCCTGTAAATCCAAGTAAATTCAAGGTTCTCTCATGGCGAAACGGCCCTCACAAGCAGCTTCACGATCAGCCAACGGGACTTCAGATAAGTATCAGCGCATCCTGGATGCTGCCATTGAAGTCATCGCGGAGCATGGTTTTTTTCATTCCAGGGTGGCGGAAATTGCCGACCGCGCGGGGGTGGCCGACGGCACGATTTATCTCTATTTTAAAAATAAAGACGAGCTGCTGATGGCGGCCATTGATTCGGCCTTTCATCGGTTTATACAGAGAGCGCGAAGCTCTTTGGACCAGATTCCTGACCCCAGGGAAAAGCTCCGCCGCATGGCATTCCTTCATCTTGAGGCCCTGGGCTCAAACCGCAGCCTGGCCATTGTGTTCCAGACTGAGCTGCGGCACAGCGCTAAATTTCTTGGCCAGTTTTCGCATAATCTGCTGGTTGAATATTTTGACGTGATCAAAGGCGTTTTGCGCGAGGGCCAGGAAGCCGGCGTTTTCCATGCCGATATTTCCATCACCATTGCGGCCCATTGCTTCTTCGGCGCTGTGGATGAGATAGTAACTACGTGGATCCTTTCAGACCGCGACCGTGATCGCGATTATCACCTCTCCAGCCTGACCGATTCGGTTGTGGCCATTGTGCTCAAAGGGGTAGAAACGGGCTCTTAAGTATGGAAACCAGGACCCTGTCTGACATTTTCTTTGTCTCGATTGCGTATGACATGGAACGCCACGTCATGTTTAAGCGCGGCTCTACGTGGCAGGTTATCTCCTCCCGCCAGCTCTATGGATATGTAACCACGCTCGCTCGCACCTTGAAACAATGGGGCATACAGAAGGGTGATCGCGTTGCTATCCTGAGTGAAAATCGCCCGGAGTGGATGATCACAGACTTCGCGTGTGTGACCACCGGAATTGTGGATGTCCCCATTTACACCACGCTCACGGCTGATCAGACGCTCTATCTCCTGCAAAACTCCCGTGCCAAAGTTATATTCGTTTCCACACTGGAGCAGTTGCGGAAAGTCCAATCTATCCAGGCTAAAACTTCTTTAGAGAAAATCGTCGTGATGGACGATATCGCTGAAGTGAATGTGGTTCCCATGTGGTCGCTCATCAAGGGTGCATCCCCTGAACGTGACCAGCAGTTTGACGAGCAAGCACGCCAGATAAAGCCTGACGATCTGGCCACGCTAATCTACACTTCAGGAACTACCGGCACTTCAAAGGGCGTAATGCTCACGCACGGGAACCTGACTGCTTGCGCCGTCATGGCCAGCAATCAGACTGAGTGGACTCCGGACGACATATACCTCTCGTTCCTCCCTTTGTCGCACGTAACAGCGCGCCATGTGGATTACGTTTGCTACCTGGATGGTGTGAGTCTTGCCTACTGCGCCGTCTTTGATCTGCTTCCCCAGATGCTTCAGGAAGTCAGGCCATCGATCATCATTGCAGTGCCGCGGGTCTACGAGAAAATCCGCCAGGAAGCTGAGCGCCGCGCCGGCCGCGGCTTGAAACGGAAGATTTTTGACTGGGCACTGCATGTAGGCCAGAAGCACATGCAGGAAGTCGCTAAGGGTGAAACTCCCACCAGTCCGGCATGGAAACTGGCAAACCGTCTCATATTCTCCAAGATACGTCAGGGGTTTGGCGGCCGGAGCAGAGGGTATTATTCCGGTGGCGCCCCTCTGGGAAAAGACATGGCGGAATGGTTTTGCGCCATGGGTATTCCCATCATGGAAGGCTATGGCCTTACTGAAACTTCACCTACCCTCTCTGTGAATCGGACAGGCGCGTTCAAGATTGGTTCGGTAGGCAAAGTTAATGAAGGGCTCCAGCTCAAAATTGCTGAAGACGGCGAGATCCTGGTGAAGGGCCCCACCGTATTCAAAGGCTATTGGGAGATGCCGGAAGAAACTCGTGCTGCGTTTGTTGACGGCTGGTTTAAGACCGGAGACATTGGCGAGTTGGATAGCGAAGGCTTTCTCAGCATCACTGACCGCAAGAAGGACCTGATCAAAACTTCCGGTGGCAAATTCATCGCTCCTCAACCGATTGAGAACGCCCTGAAAGCCAACGTACTGGTGGCGCAAGCCGCAGTTATCGGGGACACGCGCAAATATGCTTCAGTAATCATCGCTCCACATTTCCCCCTGCTGGAAGATTGGGCGCGCGCCAATGGAGTGACTTTTAACTCGCGTCAGGAGCTTGTTGCGTCGGGTAAGGTGCGTGATTTGTATAAAGGAATTATCGAAGATTTAAATAAAAAACTGGCGCATTTTGAAACCATTAAGAAAATCGTGGTTGTGCCGGATGAATTCACCGTGGCCACAGGCGAAATCACTCCCACACTTAAACTGAAGCGCCGGGTTATCGAGAAAAAATACAAGCAGCAGATTGATGAGCTTTACCAGGAACCGCATCCGATTGAGATTGCGCCTGTAGGATAAGCGGTCCTCGAAATCAACTTCCGGGATTTCTACGCGAACATTCATTACAATATCTAGTTATGACCACGGATCCTCTCATCATTGCAGGGCGGCAGTTCGGTTCACGGTTGATCGTCGGTACCGGCAAATATAAATCTGGGCAGGAAACCGCGCGAGCCATTGAGGCCAGCGGCGCTGAGATGGTTACAGTGGCGGTGCGTCGCGTCAATCTCGACCGCAGTAAAGAGTCTTTACTGGATTTTATTGATCCCAAAAAATACTTTCTGCTGCCGAATACTGCCGGTTGTTACACGGCTGAAGAAGCCATTCGCGCCGCAAGACTCGGCCGAGAAGTTGGGATTTCTGACTGGGTAAAGATTGAGGTCATTGGAGATCAGAAAACGCTCTATCCCGACGTTCAGGCCACAATCGAGGCGACGCGGATCCTGGTGAAGGAAGGCTTTACCGTTCTTCCCTACACCTCTGACGATATCGTCGTTGCCAAGCGTTTGCTGGACGCGGGAGCAAGTGCAATCATGCCCCTGGGAGCGCCGATTGGAAGCGGTATGGGCATTCAGAATTCCGCCAATATTCAGATCCTGCGGGAGATGATCACGGAAGTTCCGCTCATTCTGGATGCAGGCGTTGGAACCGCATCTGATGCGGCCATAGCCATGGAATTAGGCGCTGATGCGGTGCTCATGAACTCCGGAATCGCAAATGCCGAAGATCCGGTATTAATGGCAGAAGCAATGAAACATGCCGTAATAGCGGGGCGATCTGCCTATCTTGCCGGCAGAATGCCCCGGAAACTTTACGCTACTGCCAGTTCACCTATGCAAGGCGTGGTTCGCTAAAAGCAAAAGTGAGCAATCTTACCGCGTGGTGTCTAAAGCCACCCCTTCAGGCCGTCCCGCCGCGGATAAACCTGTGCTCGTGCCAGTGATGGCTCGCGTAGGCGCAATATTGCCGTTTGCCGTGCCGAGATTGGCGAAAGCAGCAACCCGTCCTGCTCCGGAATCAGCGTTATAGACGGTGCTCGTCCCGGTTTTATCTACTACAATCTGGTCCGGAGAAGACAAACCTGTGTTGCTTCCCTTGATCTCGCCCGAAGGCGCGACATTTCCAGTAGCTGTGGCAGCGTTCGCATAGATAGTTATGCTCGCCACGCCCGTTGCGTTATTACTTACCACCAGCCTTCCAGAACCATCAATCTGTATTCCACCAGGAGTGGCCAGGTGTGTTAACGCGCCCTGAATCGTGCGGGCAACAACAGCCGGTCCATCCTGCGTGCTGGCATTGTTGTACACATCAATTGCATTGCCGGCCTGATCGGCAACATAAAGCCGGTCATTCACTGGATCAATAAAAATTGCAGACGCCCTGAAATTTACGGTGATATCGTGAACTGGCGCAACGTCTCCTGAGGTCGTGGAAGCTGAGGCAAACACCAGGACCTCAGTATCGTCCGCCACATAGAGCAGGTCTCTGGTAGTGTCCACAGCCACATCGGTGGGTGTCACCAGATTCGTGTTATTGCCTCCGGCAATAATCCGATCAGGCGCAATATTGCCAGTTTTCGTGCTGATGTTGTCAAAAATCAATATCGAAATGTTGCCATTGTTGGCCACATAAAGCCGGTCCGCAGCAGCATCCAGCGTTATGAAAGCTGGAGTGTTCAGCGTGGTAAGCCCCCCGCTGATAGTAGCTGCGGGCGCAACATTGCCGCTGGCTGTAAATGCATTGTCAAAACGCAATATGGAGTTCGCATTGCTGTTTGATACATACAGCTTGCCCGAAGCCACGCCCGGAGTCGGGGTTGGCGTAGGCGATATTATGGGAGTTGGCGTAGGTGTTGGCGTTGCGCCGCCGCCTCCTCCAAACGTACGTCTAGGTGAAATCACGCACCCAGTGCTAAGCAAAAGCACGCAGGCTACCGCACAAAGCCATACCGGAATTGAGCTATGTTTCCTTATACTTTGGACCATTGTTCCGCAATCATAACCCAGTTTTTGAGGATTCTAATGAGCTATTGATGACCTAGATTTCACACCAAAGTAACCTAGAAAACTGGCATCAATAAAAAAGGCGGCCGATTCGGTCGCCTTTTAAATTCCAGAAATGTTGGTGGGTTATTTTTTATCGCCAGATTGTTTCAGCATCGCAACGTTATCCACATGGAGCGTGCCGTTATCCATTTTTCCGCTTACGCTGACGTGGTGGCCTTCGTGGCCTTTCAAAGCATCCTGATTGTCAACATTGATAATGCTCTTGTCTTTTTCAGAAACGAATACCAGTTTTGATCCGCCTTCAGCGCATTTCTTTACGCAATCGGCATTATCTATGTCCTTGGCTCCGCACTTCTCGTCGCTCACCCAGCCGCTCATTTTTACCGATTTGGGCTTGCTGTCCAGGGCAAAAGATCCATACGATACAAAACCAATTGCGAATAGAACTAACAGGAATTTCTTCATTAGCAGTTTATCTCCTCGGAGGATTTTTGTTTGGCAATTGCGTTGCCGCATCTTGCTTTGATTTGAAGTTATTGAGTTACCACTGTGAAAAAGGTAACAGAGAAATTTTCCCAACCTTATTTTCAGGCCAATAGGAAACGGGTCGATCCTCCGTCAAAAACACTACTTCTTTTCTCCGGTAGGCGCAACCGGAGCCACAGGAAGAGTGTAAACATACTCTCCTGGGCGGGCATATCGAAGTCTCTCACGGGCTTCTTTTTCAATGGTTTTCGGGTCATTCTTTAAAGCTTTATTTTCAAGTTCCAATGTGGCATTTTGTTGCTGTAAAGTTTTTAGCTGGCGATCGAGTTCCCGGGATTCCTTGCGCTTCTGCTCATAAACCATCAAACCGTTGGCTCCAAATATGGCGTGGTATGCCACCACACAAAGCAAAATACCAATACCTACTGTTGCCAGCTTGCCGCGCAAGCCATGCAGCAATTCCCTTCCGCTTTTGATGACTCCCAACACTATTGATTGATCCAATCCTGAGCTGCCTTTGCCAGTCTGGCCAGGTCCTGTTCAGACTTGGCTTCAGAGTAAATTCGCACAACCGGTTCCGTTCCGGACATGCGATAACAAACCCATGATCCGTCATCCAGAATTAGTTTTAGCCCGTCTGCTCTCACTAACTGCTTTACCTTGCGGCCAGAGAGTTCAGCAGGGTCGCTCTTCATCTTACTAGTGAACTTCGCTTTCACTTCCGGCGTCAAGCGGAAGTTGTCGCGTTGAGCATAAAAGGAACCAACTTTGCCAAATAAATCTTTGATCTGCTCCCCAATTGACTTCTTCCGGCGTGCCACCGCTTCGCAGCACAACAATCCGGCAAGCACGCCATCCTTTTCCGGAACGTGATATCGAATGGAAAGTCCTGCACTCTCTTCGCCGCCAATAGCAATCTTGTCTTGCTTGATCAACTCGCCGATGTATTTAAATCCCACCGGAGTTTCGTAGAGTTGCACACCGTGATGCTCAGCCAGAGCATTGATCATGTTGGTTGTGGAAACCGATTTAGCGACTCCGTTTTTCCAGCCACGCGTCTCCACCAGATAATCGAACAAGACCGCGATTATGTAGTTCGGTTGAATGAAAGTTCCATCTTCGTCCACGATGCCAAAGCGATCCGCGTCTCCGTCAGTGGCAATACCGATACGAGCGCCGGTCTCTTTCATCTTCTGGCGCATTTCGTTCAGCAGGTGCCCTTCCGGCTCCGGCGCATGGCCGCCAAAGAGCACGTCGCGGGTGTCATGGACCGTAGCCACAGCAATGCCAGCTTCGCGTAGAAGCTCGTCTGAATAGCCTCTGGCCGCTCCCCAGAGCGGATCAAAAACAATCTTTAATCCTGAAGCCTTGATAAGCGGAAGATCAACGATTTCCTTGAGCCGAGCGAGATAGGCAGGTTTCGGATCGCTCGTGCCGGCGGCAACTTTGGCAGATCTGCCTAAGCCAGTTTTTACATCTTCTGCAATCAATGCTTCAATCGCACTGGTGGCTTCAGGCAGCGCAGGCGCGCCATCTGGTGTGGAGAACTTAATGCCGCTGTATTCCGGTGGATTGTGCGATGCCGTGAAATTGATGGCGCCATCCGATTTCGACCGAATCACTTCGTAAGATATTGCGGGTGTCGGCGCCGGCTCGGCGATGACCAGAGGTTTTACGCCTGCAGAAGCCAGCACTTCAGAAGCAATATCGACAAAGCGTTCGCCCATGTATCTGGGGTCTCTGCCGACAATCACCTGGGCTCCGTTCGGCTTCTTGCTGGCAACATATCCTGCGATGCCGGCAACCGCCCGCCGAACATTGCTCACCGTAAACTCTTCAGCGATAATGGCGCGCCATCCGGATGTACCGAATTTTATAGTCGTACTCATCACAGAACCTCAGTTAGTTGCATTTTGGCCATTAATGGTTTCACCGAAGATGATAGATGCCTGGCTAAAGTACTTCCTGTTGGTACACTCGAATAGAGGTTTCTAATGAGCGAAGCCCGCATAGTGCTCACAACCACGGGGTCACACGATGAAGCCAGAAAGATCGCCTGCGCGCTGGTCGAGGGTCGGTTGGCTGCCTCCGTGAATATTGTGCCGCAGATCGAGTCTGTGTACCGCTGGCAAGAGAAGGTGGAAACAGCCACGGAATGGCTGCTCCTGATTAAAACCCAGGCTGATTTGTTTGATCGTGTCCGCGATGCCGTGAAAGAGCTGCATTCTTACGATCTCCCGGAGTGCATAATGCTTGATGTAGCTGCGGGCAGCCAGGAATATCTCAACTGGATCGCAGAGAGCGTGCGTTGATCCTCTAGATGGCAGCCAGCGCCTGATCCAGATCGGCCAAAAGATCCTGCACATCCTCAATGCCAACCGAGATGCGAACCATGCCATCCGTGAGCCCGATTTCTTTTCTTCCCTTTTCTCCCAGCGCCGCATGCGTCATGGTGGCCGGGTGCGAAATCAACGTTTCCACGCCACCCAGCGATTCACCCAAGGTGCATACGCGTACCTTGGCCAGCATCTTTTTCGCATTGTTGAGCGAGCCAGTTTCAAATGTGATCATAGAGCCAAATCCGGTCATCTGTTTCTTTGCCAGCGCATATTGTGGATGGTCCGAAAAACCGGGATAAAGAACGTTCTTCACTTTACGATGTTCGCGCAGAAAGTCAGCGACGATTCGCCCATTCTCATCATGCTTTTCCATGCGGACAGCTAACGACTTTACGCCACGCAGAACCAGCCAACATTCGAACGGAGATAGAATCGCGCCCGAGGCCTTCTGTATGAAGGCTAGCTTTTCCGCGTGAATAGGCTTGGTTGCGGCAATTACCCCGCCAAGACCGTCACTGTGACCGTTCAAGAATTTTGTAGTCGAATGCATCACCATATCCGCGCCCAGTGCCAGAGGCTGCTGGAAGTAGGGCGACATAAAAGTGTTATCGACCACCAGTTCGGCGCCTCCATCGTGCGCGATCCTGGCAACTTCTTTGATATCGGTGAGCACCATCAGAGGGTTGGTTGGCGTCTCTATCCAGAGAATGCGCGTATTCCGGCGCATTGCTTTCTTCACTGCGCCCAGGTCAGAAGTGTCAACGTAGCTGAACTCCACGCCGTAATTGGCCATTACCTGGTTAAAAAAACGCGGCACTCCGCCATAAACATTGTGCCCACAGATCAAGTGGTCGCCCTGTTTGAGAAAGCATTGCGTCACGGCCGTTACGGCTGCCATGCCGCTGGCAAAAACATGCGCGGAAGCAGCGCCTTCCAGTGCAGCTAAATTAATTTCCAGTCGCGTGCGCGTTGGATTGGAGACACGGGCATACTCATAGCCCTTATTCTTTCCCAAGCCTTCCTGCACATACGTGGATGTGGCAAAGATGGGAACGACGACCGCGCCGGTGGAAGGATCAGGCTCCTGGCCTACGTGAATAGCAGCTGTAGAAAACCCAATTTTCGCGACATTCCGCTTCTTCTTGCCTGCGGGTTTATTTTTTGCCATCAGTTATCTGCTCCTGAATCACGCAATATTATGTGAACGCGCGATGTCTCGCTGTTATTCGCCGCCTTCAAAAATGTTTTTTGACATGTAGCGTTCGGCCGAATCCGGAATAATCGTGACCACGCGCTTGTGTTTGCCCAGTTTTTTGGCAACCTGGATAGCCGCAAAAACATTTGCTCCAGCGCTTGATCCACCCAGCACGCCTTCAAGGCGCGCCAATTGCGCCACTGTATCGAACGCGTCCTTGTCCGTGACCATGATTACCTTATCGCAAACGGCAGGATCAAATGTCCTGGGAATAAAACTGGAGCCAATGCCTTCTACTTTGTGTGGGCCTTTGGGGCCTCCACCTAACACTGAACCTTCTGTTTCCACGGCGACACAATAGACCTGGGGAAGTTTTTCTTTCATGAATCGGGAGACGCCGGTAAATGTGCCACCAGTTCCCACGCCGATGACCACGGCATCCACGCCCCCCTGCATCTGTTCAAATATCTCAACGGCGGTAGTTGCTTGATGAAAGTCAGGATTGGATGGATTTTCAAATTGGAGAGCGGTAAAAGAATCAGGAATATCGGCGGCAACTTCTCTGGCTTTTGCAATGGCGCCCTGCATCCCTGCTTCATCCGGCGTTCGAATGACCTCAGCGCCTAATGCCCGCATGATTTTTACTTTCTCCTCGGCAAACTTCTCTGGTACACAGAGAACCACGCGGTAATTCTTGTTCACACCAATCAGCGCAAGTCCAACGCCTGTATTGCCGGCCGTGGCTTCCACAATGGTTGATCCGGGCTTTAGCCTGCCCTGCTCTTCGGCTCTCTTGATCATGCCGATGGCGGCCCTGTCTTTCACGCTGCCACCCGGGTTCAGGTATTCCAGTTTGGCAAACACATCAGCCGCGCCCTCGGGAACCAGGCGACGGAGGTGCAGCAAGGGCGTCTGTCCAACCAATTCGGTGATGTTTTCTGCTATTCGCAATCGAGACATATCAAACTTTTTTAGAGTACGGGAGGAAGAGGGATATGGTCAAACCAAACGGGCTTTCATGCCCATATTGTTCAAAATAAGACAATAATAGGTTTTGCGTAGGGGTAACCCTGAATTGACAGAGCATGGGTAACAGAGTACCGTCAGAGATGAGCAAGTATCCTTCCTTACTCTTCAGACATGCTGAACTAAGTCAGTACCTCTGAGGTTCTCTTCTCCTTAGCCAACAATTCCAAAAAGGACCGTTTTATGTTGGTCGCCACAGCGCCATCTCAGGCCAAATCCGGCGCGCAAACGGAACTGCCGGAAGATCATTGTCTCGATTTAGAAGATCCAGAAGACTACCAGCAAGAAGATGAAGAACCGGCAGCAAACTTATGAAAATGGACACCAGCACACGCTCGTCAAAGGTCTTTGCCGCAGTATCCACCATTGCTAACCCATTTCTGTTGTGCCGTGTGACTGCGGTTTATGCACGCCGTTTGCAGAAAACACGGATACAGTTCGCGGAAAGCATCAATCAATCCCTGCGTCTTATCTCCGACCTGCCCAAAGGACACATGGATACAGCAAACCTGCCAATGCCAATGCATGTGGATGAAATTTCGGAACTTGAACCGGTAGCGGCTGCGATTTCTCTGTAATTCGCTTGAGAAAGCCTTGTTTTCGCAGAAAAACAGATAGCTCTAAAGATAGCCTGTCATTTCGCGACTCACTCAACTGCGTGCACTCAGTTCGGGGTCTGCTTGGTTGTAGGGGCTTGTTTGGTTGAGGCAGTTCGCTTTTCGTCGGCAAAATAACCATCACGGGTAACCGCCTGCAAGTCCTTATAACCCGGAGCGCGTGCCTCAACTTTTACCTTGCGATAGCCGCCATTACTGCGGGGATTGGTCGGTTTGTAAGTAATGCTGTACTGGTTACGGATATCGCGTGCCACGTCCTGGCTGATCTCATCCACTTCCGCAAGGTCCTTGGGGAAGAATGCTACGCCGCCGGTCTGATCAGAGAGGCTCTGTAAAGCGCGTTTGGCCCGCTTAATTCCAGGTTCATCACCCAGAATACCGATGGTATAAATGGCAGGCCCTTTATCGTCCTGAACCTTCCGAATGGCCTGCTCGAGAGATTCACGGCTTTCATTGTCAACTCCATCGGTGACTATAAGCAGGACCTTCTTATCTCTCTTTGCCCCCTTCGCCAAATGGTCGGCAGAGGCAATCACAGCGTCATAGAGCGCAGTACCGCCGCGTGAATCCACGCGATCCAGCGCTTCGCGCAAGGCGTCGACTTTGTTGGTGAAATCCTGATCCAAATATGGATCGTCATTAAAGTTAACGACAAACACCTCGTCCTCAGGATTGCTGGCCTGTATCAGGTTGATAACAGCCTTGCTAACTGCCGCACGCTTGGTGCGCATAGAACCGGAGTTGTCTACAACAATGCCAATTGAAACCGGAATATCTTCACGGCTAAAACGGGCAATGGTCTGTGGCTGGCCATCTTCATATACCAGGAAATTATTTTGTTGAAGATTGGTGACCAAATGCCGCTTAAGATCCTTTACGGTAACCGGCAAAATGACTTCGTTTACCTGAGCATGCAGAACAAACCCGCCCGCTGAATCTTTGGTGACCACGCCGACTGAACCTTCCAGGTCAGGCAGTTGTCCAGGTGCGACGGCCCCTGGTGCGGCTGGCTTAGTTGTGGTCGTCTTTGGGTTTGCCCCTGGCGCAGGCGTAGCGGGTTTTGCCCATGAAGGCAATGCCGGATCAGAGGGATCTATGTCCGAGGGTATTGGCGTAGCCTGAACGCGCTGCTGGCTTTGCTGGGGCTGTGTTGCCGCGCCTTGCGCACCCCAGAAAGAGGTCGCACACAGCAGTATGAAACAAAAAGTACCGAACACCTGTTTATTGCGAAGGCGCATAGTATCCCGTTCTGGCATAGACATTTAGATGCGGCAAACCCTTAGGTGGATTAAGTTTCACTTTGATCTTGCGCCAATGGCCGTCCTTAAGCTTGTTGTTAGGACGGTAACCCAGCACATATTGGTTGCGTAGCTCTATTCCAATTTTAGTAGCGACATCAGCCAGTTCGTTGGGATTGTTAATCGTGAACATGCGCCCACCGGTTACCTGGGAGATTTCAGTCAAAAGGGCCGGACCGGCAATCTCTTCCTGCTGTACCGGAGCCGCACTGAAAATACCTATGGAATAGATCTGAACATCGGCCTCTTTAACCATGGACTTGATCTCATTTTCGGTATAACGGCTATGGTTATCGCCACCGTCAGAGATAATAAGCAAGGCTTTTTTGCTGTTTCGCGCGTCTTTCATCTTGCTCACGCCCATATAAATAGCATCGAGCATGGCCGTGCTTCCCTGCGGTACCGTATAGACCAGCTTGCCCTGGATGTCTTCCACCGACTTTGTAAAATCAGCGCGCATCTGCGGACGATCATTGAAAGTGATCATGAAGAACTCGTCCTGCGGGTTCGCTGTTTTGAAAAACTCGACAACAGCTTCCCGCGCTTTCAAGATCTTGTCACTCATGCTGCCGCTCATATCAAAAATAACGCCCAGGGAGATAGGAGCATCTTCACTTGAGAAATGCCGTACTTCCTGGACCTCACTGCCTTCAAGAACAGAAAAATTCTCTTTATCCAAACCGGTAACAATGCGATTCCAGTCATCGGTCACTGTAACGTTGACCAAAACAAGGTTCACATCCACCGCAACACCCGGCTTGCCATGATTCGTCAGGGCAGGGTCCTTTGCAGCTTCTTTTGAATCAACGGTTTTTGGGGGCGCGGGAGGCTTGGGTTCAATGTGGACGTTTACGTCCTGCGCGCCAGCATAGATCATTAAGGCAATTGAGATTGCCAGAGTCAGCGCGCAACGAATTATAGACGTACGATACGCCTTTAAAGTGAGCACGGGGGAACGGTTTGCACCATACCCGCGGCGTTCGAAGCGGGCCATGTTGGAACCTCGTTTTGACGCGATATTATCATAGCAGCGCCTTACTTAGTACTAGAACTTATACAGTCACTGACGCATGCTTCAGTGTTGCTCATGTGACTTAGATGACAATTATCGGGAATCAGGTTATCCGCCTTGCTTGATAGAATGTTTTAGTGTCCGTTCACATGGCTGAAATCATTCCATTTAAAGCGTTTCGTTACGATCCAGACCAGGTCAAACTGGAGGACGTTCTCACCCAACCTTATGACAAGATCACGCCGGAGATGCAGGCGAAATACTACGAGCGGAGCTCTCATAACCTGGTTCGCATCATTCTGGGGAAAACCGGCGAAACCGACACGGACGCCTTCAACACCTATACCCGGGCCAAAGAGTACTTTCATGACTGGCGTTCGGACGGCATTCTAAAACAGGACCCCGAGCCGGGGATTTATGCTTATTCTCAGACCTTTACAATTCCGGGGACGCGCGATCTGGCGGAGCGCCGCGGGCTGATTGTGCTGGGCCGTATTCACGATTATTCCGATGGCGTCGTCTTCCGACACGAGCAGACCCTGTCTAAACCTCGGACAGACCGGCTCAACCTCCTGCGGGCCACACAAGCCCATTTTGGCCAGATTTTTATGCTCTATAGCGACCCCCAGGCTGAGATCGAGAAACTGCTGAAATCAAAGATCGAAGAAGATCCAGTTACATCTATGCTCGATGAATACGAGACCCTTCACCGCGTCTGGGCCATTCACGATCCCGCTATCATCCAGGCGGCGCAGCAGATCATGCGCGAAAAAAAGCTGCTGATTGCTGACGGGCACCATCGCTATGAAACGGCACTGGCCTATAGAAATGAAAGACGTGAGCAGAGCGGCAGCGCGAATCCGAATGCTCCTTATGAGTTCGTGATGATGACGCTGATTCCAATGGAGAGCCGTGGTCTGGTAATTCTACCTACGCATCGCATTGTGCATGGCCTGGCTACGTTTGATCGTGAACGAATGATGGAAGCAGCGGACCAGTTCTTTGATATCGATCGCATCGACATGCGCACAGAAAGCCGCAGTGCTACCACATTGCTGGCCCAAGCCGGTGAAAATGGAACGGCATTTGTCGCTGTGACCCGCCAGGGACCCTATTTGATGCGAGCGAAAAAGAGCGCAGTGCTCGATGCTCTTAAGCAGGTTCCGGAATTGCAGCGCAATCTTGATGTAGTGCAGTTGCACAAAATCATGCTTGAGCGAATTTTAGGAATCTCAGAAGAAGCGATTCGTGAACAGGAAAACATTCGTTACGAGCGTGACGCTTTCGAAGCCATATCCTGGGTCCGGCAAGGGGCAAATGTAGCTTTTTTAATGAATCCTGCAAAGATCGAACAGGTGCGCGATATTGCTTTTGCCGGAGATGTGCTGCCGCAAAAGTCCACTGATTTTTATCCTAAGTTGCTGAGTGGCCTGACGATTTATGCGCTGGAATAAACCGGTTTTAGCGCTGGCCATCATCGTTTTCTACTGCGCTATGCCTATTTCGGGCGCAACCAGGGGGCAGCAGCTCACGGTCTATACTGCCCAAACCAGCTATTCCCTTCCTGTGTTCGATCGTGGCGGTAAACCGTATATCTCCATCACGGAGCTGCTCTCACCGCTGGGGGCATCATTACCGCAACTGAAAAGCAAAGAATGGAAGCTGGAACTCAATAGAGCGGAATTACGCCTCACAGAAGACAAGGACAAGGCCATTATCCGCGGCCATCAAGTTGATTTGAGCGGCAAGGTGCTGGTAGAGGAAGGCCGCGTACTGGTTCCACTAGACGCCTCGCTTGCCCTCTTAAGCCGACTGTTAAATACAACCGTGGATTTTCACCGGCCGTCGCGACGCATTTTTGTGGGAAATACGCTCGTTCGCTTCCATGCTGAGTTCATGAACCAGGATCAGCCGTCCCTTGTGCTGAATTTCAGCCAGCCGGTAAAGCCGGAAACAAACCATGCACAGGACCGCACGACATTAGTCTTTCGCAAAGAGCCCTTAGTTGGATCGGCCGGAGAAGCGCACAAACAACAGTTCGGCGACGGAGCTATCCAATCCCTCACTTACAGCGAAGATAATGGGACGGCGTTACTCACCATAACCGGAAATACGGTTTTAGAGATCACGCGCAGTGAGGATGGCAAGACCATCACGCTCCAGGCGGAAAAACCGGTGGAGACAGCCACCCCGGAATCTACTCCAGAGAGCACACCCACAGCAGAAGGACAGCGGCATACACCCGAATTTTTTGTGATGATCGATCCCAGCCATGGCGGTTATGACAAAGGTGCAAGCCTTGGCGGGAAGGTGATGGAAAAAGATATTACACTCCGGCTGGCGCGAGAACTACACAAAGAACTGGAAGAGCGCGGCATTGCCTCGCGCCTTCTTCGCGATGGCGATATTGAACTTGGTCTGGAACGGCGGGCGGAGATTACCAACGAACAACATGCGGGCATTTATGTGGCGCTCCACGCCGGGCCTACGGGAAAAGGCGTGCGCGTCTATGCTTCACTCCTGGCAGATGCGCAACAACCAGCAGCCGGACGTTTTCAGCCCTGGGAAAGTGCGCAGTCAGGGGCACTGAGCCGTAGCCAGACGGCCGCACAAGCTGTGGCCAACGAGTTACGCAAGAAAGGCCTGACAGTGGCCAGCCTGGGCATGCCGTTGCGTCCTTTGAATAACATCGTGTCTCCTGCGATCGCAGTGGAACTGGCGCCTGACGGCGAGAACGTGGAGTCGCTGGAAAACCAGAAGCGGCAAAACACAGTGGCCGCAGCCATTGCCTCCGGAATCGCCCAGGTCCGGAGCCAGATGGGAGGCCGGCCTTGATTCCCCGCCATTTCCAGATCACCGTGGCTCTGGTGCTTTTGGCCATTTTAGTAAGTGGCGTGGTCATCATCCGTATCACGCACAAAGAAGAAGCCCTGACGCAACAAGGCGCAGAGCTAGCGCCTGTGGCGCCAGTTGTTGGCGGCAAACAGGAGCAAATTCAAGTGCTCATAGCGTACGATGACGATCAAGCCCTGCGCTGGCGTACTGCGGAGGTTTTCTTGCCGACCGATAGAAGCTTGCGCGCGCGGGAAACCTTGCGCTCCGTGCTGTCACAGTATGTGCAGACTCCGTCACCGCATCCACTGACCAAAGGAGCGGACATAAAAGACGTATATTTCATTAACCAGGACACTATGGTTGTGGACACCACTTCACAGTTTGCCGATGGACATCCTTCGGGAATTCTGCTGGAGGAATTAACTCTGATCTCGCTCATCGAAACGCTTACTGCAAACGTTCCTGGCATAAACAAAGTAAAGTTCCTCGTGGACGGCAAAGAGCGCGAAACCCTGGCAGGCCACGCCGATTTGATGTCTTTTTACCAAACCACAGCCGTACACGAAATGGCCAAGGAGTTTGAATAGTGGCGCTGACGATCGGTGTGTTTGACTCCGGCTTTGGAGGTCTGACCGTCCTGCGGGAGTTGCGCAGCGTGTTGCCCACGGCTAATTATCTTTATTTTGGCGATACGGCACATCTGCCCTATGGCGCAAAGTCAGTTCGCACAGTGGCCAAGTATGCCATTGCAGCAGCACATTTTCTTGAGGAGCACGGTATCGAGATGCTCGTAGTCGCCTGCAACACAGCTACAGCGCTTGCGCTTGACGATATTACCGCGGCAGTGCGCGTGCCGGTAGTCGGCGTGATCGAGCCCGGAGCGCAGCGCGCAGCGGCAATCTCAAAGACGAAAAAGGCCGTCGTCATTGCCACGGATGCCACAGTTGCAAGCCATGCTTATCAACGGGCCCTGCATCAATTAGGTATGGAAGCCACAGAAAAAGCCTGCCCACTATTTGTGCCCTTGGTCGAAGAGGGATGGATAGAGCACGCCGTGACAGAACAAGTTGCTCACATATATATTGACGGGGTTTTTAAGGACGGAGCGAGTATTGAACAGAATGGGGCTGACGTGCTGGTCCTGGGATGCACGCACTATCCGTTGCTTCGTCCGTTGCTTCGGAAAGTCGTACCATCACGCGTGGAGATTGTGGATTCTGCCGAATCAACCGCAGCCAGAGTAGTAGAGATATTGGGAAAAAAATCAGGCCAGGGCGACTATGGAACTTTACGGTGTTATGCCACTGACTCCGTGGAAAAATTTCGCCGGCTTGGTGGAAAGTTTCTTGGACATCAGATTGAGAATATTGAGTTGGTAGACATTGAAAAATAATAAAGACACGTTTTTTCGCATAGACAATCGGACGCCGGAACAGATGCGTCCAGTAAATATAATCTCTGAATTCATCTCTACGGCGGAAGGTTCCGCGCTGATTGAGGTGGGTAATACACGCGTGATCTGCACCGCCTCGATTGAAGAAAGCGTACCGGGCTTTATGAAAGGCTCGGGCAAAGGATGGATCACCGCCGAATACAGCATGCTTCCCCGCTCCACCCTGACGCGCACACCGCGCGAAGCTAGCCGTGGACGCCAGAGCGGCCGCACACACGAGATCCAACGCCTGATTGGACGCGCCATGCGAGCCGTGGTGGATCTGAAGCAACTTGGCGAGCGAACCATCACGCTGGATTGTGACGTGATCCAGGCTGACGGTGGTACACGTACAGCTTCCATTACCGGCGCTTTTGTGGCCATGGGATTGGCGATGCAGAAGCTCGTGGAAGCAGGCACACTTTCTGCCGCGCCTATACGCGACTTTGTGGCAGCCACCAGCGTGGGTATTGTTGAAGGAACAATCCTGCTTGACCTATGCTATGAAGAAGATTCCCAGGCGGAAGTTGATCTCAATTTTGTGATGACCGGAGCGCACAAGATTGTAGAGGTGCAGGCCACCGCAGAACAACACCCGTTTGATGAAGCGCAACTAAAGAAGATGATGGATTACGCCGCCAAAGGCATTGAGACCTTGATCGCAAAACAACGCACTATCCTGGCTCAGTTGCCGTTAAGGCAGTGATAGACAGGGCAGAATCATTCAGATTCCTGCTTTCAGGCAGCCAAATACAGCTGCATGCAGTTTGACTTGCCCGGAAGATTTCAATTACGCTAAAACTTCGAGTTAAGAGATGGCACAAACTACTTCACCCGCAGCATCATCGTCGATTGAAAGTTATCTCGGCGACAAAGCAGAGCAACTTCTAGGATTTTCCAACCCCAAAATTTCCAAAGAGCGGCTGCACCTGCCCGGCCCGGACACAGTCAATCGAATGCTCCGCGCATCGGACCGGAACAATCGTGTTCTGATAAACCTGGAACGAATTATGAGCCACGGGCGGCTCGGTGGCACTGGTTACGTATCGATTTTGCCCGTCGATCAGGGCATTGAGCATTCCGCAGGCGCCAGCTTTGCGAAAAATCCGGATTACTTTGACCCGGAAAAAATTGTTGAGCTCGCGATTGAAGGCGGCTGCAACGCAGTTGCCTCCACTTTTGGGGTTTTAGGAATGGTCGCCAGGGCCCATGCCCACAAAATTCCTTTCATCGTAAAGATCAACCACAATGAGTTGCTGACCGTTCCTAATCGCTTCGACCAGGTCTTGTTTGGCACGGTTGAGGAAGCTTATGAGATGGGTGCGGCTGCGGTGGGTGCGACGATTTATTTTGGTTCGCAGGAAAGCACCCGGCAGATTGTTGAGATCAGCCAGGCCTTTGCGCTGGCCCATGATCTGGGAATGGCTACCGTGCTGTGGTGTTATCTTCGCAACTCAGAATTCAAGAAGGACAAAGACTACCATCTTTCTGCCGATCTTACCGGTCAGGCGAACCACATAGGCGTGACCATCCATGCCGACATCATTAAGCAGAAGCTTCCTGAGAACAATGGCGGATACTTGGCGCTAAACTCCAATGGCGCCACTTATGGAAAGTTCGATAAGCGCATGTACGATGAGCTTTCCTCGGACCATCCAATCGATCTCTGCCGCTATCAGGTTGCCAACTGCTATATGGGAAGAATTGGCTTGATCAACAGCGGCGGCGCTTCCGGAAAGAACGATATGGCGGAAGCCGTGACAACGGCCGTTATCAATAAACGCGCCGGCGGCATGGGCCTGATCAGTGGCCGCAAAGCTTTCCAGCGCCCGTTTGGCGATGGCATAAAACTTCTGAACGCTATTCAGGACGTTTATCTGGATAAGACGATCACGATTCCCTGATAGGGCCGGCCATTCACGGTGCAAAAGTTATAGTTTTCTTATAGTCAAGTGCCTGATTCCCAATTTAGGAATCGGGCACTTTTTTTGCCTTAGGTTGGATTCTGTTAAATCTTTTTAAACCTATAATGGCTCGCAAAAGTAGTGCTCTGTAAGTTGCACAGACCTCTGGATGAGGAGGTTTGCGCGATAACTAACGGAGGGGCCAATGGCTTCCGGGGCCAAGCCCAGCATGGAGAAAGATGAGCGCCGCCCCATGTCTGGGAAGATTACACTTCACGTGGAAGATCCAGCGCTCAGTATTGCCGGGGAGTTAAAGGACGCAAGCCCTGGGGGCTTCCGCATTGGGCATGATTGTGCCTTGCTCAAACCGGGCGCTGTCGCCCGCATTCGCTACGGTGATCTGGAGAAAAGAGTCAACATTGTTTGGGTACGCAACCAGTGCGACAGAGTAGAAACAGGTTTGCTACACCACGAGACTTATCTGATCAAGCGCGCTCTTGCGGGAGAGGATCCGGCGTTTACTGAACTGGTCAGCCCCTATCTGTATGTATTGCGCAGGATCATCCATTCAATTCTGCCCAATCAGGCAGACACAGATGAAGTAGTGCAGGAAGCTTTGCTTAAAGTTGCGCTTCATATGAACCAGTTCCACTCTGGAAGCGATTTCAAGCCCTGGCTATACCGAATCGCGACGCGTGAGGCCTTCAAATATCTGCGCTGGAAACGAAGACATATATATGACCTGCTTCTTGTTCAGGCAGAAGAAGATTCAGAACAGGCACTGGTGGAACGTATCGCCGATCCGGGTGGATCGCCAGCGGAAATATTTGAGCGAAAAGAATTTGCAGTTGAGATTTCCACGGCACTGCGATCACTGAATCAAATTTACCGTCAGATTTTCATTGCCTGCGACATGCAAGAGCTACCGGTCACAGAAGCAGCCCGCCAGTTTGGTCTCAATATTGATACGGCAAACACCCGGCTGCATCGTGCACGTCTGCTCATGCGCAAGCAGCTGCGCGAGACTTACCTGATGATGAAAACTTCATCCGGCGATTGATTTTCTCGATTCGCTCTTTCTCTATCTCCCGGGGCCGTGCGCAATGACTTCGCCGGCCTTTTCTGTGGATGGCGCACTCTTTTCCGCAGCCTTTTGCGTATCCAGATAGTCGATCAATGCTTTGATGTCCGGGTCAGCAAGCCGCAAGTTTGGCATGTTCACCTGTTTATATTTTTTAAAGAGCTCCACGGCAATCGGATCACCGCTTGCAATCATCTGGTCCGGCCTTAGGATGAAGCGAGCGAGCCATGTGCGATCGCGTACCGTACTCACCCCCAGCAGGTCCGGGCCGATCTTGTCGCCATGACCAATGGTGTGGCATGCCGCGCAATGAGTCGCAAAAATGTATTGCCCTTTGTCGCTAATGTTGATCGGCGACGCCTCAGCATAGCTTTTTGGCGCTTCGCCGTTCCGGTTTTTCCAACTGTTCAGCGTGTCACCAATCAAGATGGCGAGAAATCTGGGGTTGTCCGTGGCCGAGTTTCGCTGCCACTGACCGGTGCTCTCATTTCCCAGTAGAACGGCCGGGCTATGGCCATCGCGGTTGCGCTGATTGGGAGGGGTATATAAACCCAGTTTTTTGCTGATCAGGTCAATGTCTTCCTGCTTTCCCGTTAGAAAGAGCCAGCCCGGGCCAGCATGATACTTTTCCGCATAAGCCTTGAGCACCTCTGGCGTATCCTGCGCAGGGTCAATACTGATGGAATAGAAAAAAATATCTTTGCCTACGCGATCTCCCAACATCTTCTGCACCTGGGCCAAACGTGCTGTCTCCAGCGGGCAGGCGTCGACGCAGTGGGTGTAAATCAAGTCGATCACAACGATTTTTCCCTTGATCAGGTCGTCATAGAAATGAACAGTGGTTCCATCCTGTGTGGTTAGTTGCACGTTAGGGAAATAATTCCCTCCCCAGTGAGAGTTATCGTAGGCCGCAACTTGGGTTGGGCCAACAAATAGAAAAACAACAACGGCCATAAGGAACACGGCCTCCATCGCAACGGTTATCCAAGATTTTTTCTGCATTGTGTTCGCTCCCTGTACTGCCAATCCTGTTTTAGAACAAGACCCGGCGGCCTCTCGTCTTCTCTCACCACGACAACCAGCGAAAGATAAAGAGACTTGAGACCGCCGGCCTGAATCGTCTAACTGTTATTGCCATTCCCTCCTGTGAAGGCCGTTGGCAGGATTTCGTCTGGGTTCTCAAATGTGACGCCTTGCGGCGTTGGGATCGGCGTTGGCAGCGGTCGCAGGAATGGCGCACCACTGTCGTCGATCTCCCAGCGAAGCAGCATGGCATTATCTTCATGCACCGTGTTGTGGCAATGTTCCATGAACATTCCACCCCAGTCCCGGAACTGCATCGTGAGTTTCACGCTGCCGGAGGGATGCAGCCGGTATACGTCTTTGCGGCCTCGCTCCGTTGCTTCTACATTGTTCAGGCTTCCGTTGCGGGCAAGTATCTGGCCTTCCTCAAAATGAATGTGGACCGGATGATCCCACTCACCTCCGTCATTGACCAAGGTCCAGATTTCACGAGTGCCAAAGGCAGGCGCCGCCGAAACCCGGCCAAAGTTCGCATTGAGTTTGTCCCCGCCATCCGTCCCGATGCCCCATGGCCCGTTGAACGACGTGACTGGGTTTCTACTCGTCTGGTCAGCGCTGTCACCAAACACAAAGGTCCGCTCCCGTGCCACTGGCACGTTCGATAGATCAGGGTTGGGAATCAGTACCGCCGGCACCTGACTGACGTCGGGTAGCGCCGGATTGCGGACAATGCGGAATTCCAGACACGCGCCCACGCATGGATCGGACGATTTGCCGGAGAGAGCTTGCGACAGCGATACAGGTCCTGACGGTATTGCTCCATTTTCGTGCGCCAGGATGTTGACCAGTTGTACCTTTGACCCGAGACTGTAACGGGAGAAATCAATCACAATGTCATAGCGCTCGGCGATGCCCAGTTGGTCAGTCTGCGTAAGAGTAACCGGCCCGGGGAGGAGATTGCCGTCATTGGCTATCTGCTGGAAGGCAGAGTTATCGCTCAACATGAGCTGGAAGAAGCGGGAAACGGCAGCGTTGAGGATGCGGAAACGGTACTTCCTCCTCTCCACTTCGAAGTAGGGACGATAGACAAGGTTCACTGTCATTGCA
>Ga0206965_10024_pt2 | contig 24507 bp, 6 predicted proteins | sample Alteio_BWOrgHeat_26_FD_152973 | JGI IMG/M metagenome (GOLD analysis project Ga0206965, IMG submission 152973) | Enriched cells from forest soil in Barre Woods Harvard Forest LTER site, Petersham, Massachusetts, United States -... | ecosystem: Environmental > Terrestrial > Soil > Temperate forest >...
CCGGATCTAGTGGCACGTAAGCGCCGCCTGCCTTCAGTATCCCCAGCAGCCCAATGATCATTTCCAGGCCGCGCTCCACGCAGATTGCCACCCGCGATTCCGGCTTCACTCCCAAAGCCCGCAGATAATATGCTAACTGGTTTGCCTTCCGGTTCAGGTCGACATAGGTCAACTGTTGGCCTTCATATTCCACTGCCACGGCGTTCGGTGTCCTCTCCGCCTGCTCTGCGAACAACTCGTGGATGCACTTCTCGCCCAGAAATTCAATCCCAGTGTCGTTCCACTGGTGTAGAGCTTGCTGCCGCTCTCCCTGGCTGAGCATGGCCAGCCGGCACACAACTCCCGACTCGTCCGTTATCATCCCGTCCAGCAACCTGCGGAAATACCCAAGATACCGGGTGATGGTGGCGGGATCAAACAGCGAATTGGCATACTCCAATTCGCCCACGATCATCCCATTTGCCTCCTGCAAGACGAGCGCCAAGTCGAATTTTGCCGGATGATAGGGTATAGACTCCAGCGGCTTCACTTCCGCCTCGGGAAGTATGATGGTTCCCTCCGGCAAGTTCTGCCAGGAAAACGTCACCTGAAACAGAGGGTTGTGTGCGAGGTTGCGCTCTGGCCCAACTATAGCCACTACCCGCTCAAACGGGAGGTTGTGATTCTGTTGCGCTCCCAACGCCACTTCTTTCACCCGCTTCAGCAACTCTTTCACTGTCACTTGGCCACTGGAGTCTACCCGCAGGGCCAAAGTATTCACAAAAAATCCGATGAGTCCTTCGATGTCCGCTCGCTCCCGATTCGCCACGGGCGTACCAATCACAATCTCTGCTTGCCCCGATAATCGTGACAGTAACGTGGCCCAGCCCGCCAGCAGCGTCATATATAAGGTTGTTCCCTGTCGCCAGCTCAATTCTTTCAAACCTGACGTCAGTTTCTGCTCCAGCACCAACTTCTCAATTCCTCCCCTATAATCCTGATGCGCCGGTCGGGGGTGGTCGGTAGGCAACTCAAGGAGCGCTGGCACACCCTGCAAAGTTCGCTTCCAATACTCGCACTGTTGCCCCAGTACCTCTCCTTCCAGCCACTGTCGCTCCCACATAGCAAAGTCTGCATACTGGACTGCTAACTCCGGCAGAGGATCCTCTTGCCCGCGCCGGAAAGCACTGTACAATTTGCTCACTTCATTACGAAAAACCCCCAATGACCATCCGTCAGAAACGATATGGTGCATCGTGATCAGCAATGTATGTTCATCTTCCGACTCACGGATCAATAGTCCGCGGATCAATGGACCCGTCTCCAAATTGAAAGAAGTGTCAACCTCCTCGATCAAAAGACGGTTGACTTCCGCCTTCGCATCGTCATGCCGGCGGAGATCGCTTTCCAACAGATGAAAGCGGCTGTCTGCAGCCGCGGCAACTTGCTGCATAGGCTCTCCGTCAATCAAAACAAAAGTGGTCCGCAACGTCTCATGTCGCGCCACCATCCTGTCCAGCGCTCGCCGCAAAACTTCAGCATCCAACTCGCCTTTCAAATGCAGGCCCATAGGTACGTGATACGCCCTGCTCACCTCATCCATCTGCGCCAAAAACCATAAGCGCTGCTGGGCAAGAGACAACGGGAAGCGATCCCTCTGCTTCGACCGCACAATCGGCGGCAGCTCGGCTCGCGCAGCGCCCTTCAGTCTACGGGCCAGATCGGCCAGCACAGGGTTGCGGAACAGATCATCCACCTTCACGACCACACTCAATCCTTGCCGGATGCGCGTAACAGCTCGCGCCGCCAGGAGCGAGTGTCCACCCAGCACAAAAAAGTCATCGAGCCGGCCTATTCGTCGGATTTGAAGCAGCTCGGCCCAAATGTCCGCCAGCACGGTCTCAATCTCTCCTTCTGGCGCCTGGTAACTTTGTATGCCATACGCGCCTGCTTCTGGTGCCGGCAAAGCCTTGCGATCTAGCTTTCCGCTGCTGGTCAATGGCAAGCTCTCCATCTCCACGATCGCCGCTGGCACCATGTACTCCGGCAGCCGCTCCCGTACATGCTCCCGTAGCTCTTTCATCACTCGGCCCACTTCGTCCCTCGTCTCGGGATGGTTGCTCAGATCCCATAGTGAAACTCTTCTTCGCTTCCCCCCGGCGTACACTCCGTCCGCTACCCCTCTCCCTTTCCCCCCGCTTTCTCCCTTCACCTCCATCAGCACTACATCCATTTTCCCGACCTCCGCTGACCACGTCACCAGCACGTCGTAGCCCTTTCCCTCCCCCCAGCGCTGTAACTCTTCCGGTTCCATCCCCTCCTTCCTCTGCTCCGCCAGTGCCCGCCTCACCTCCTCCACCTTCCCCTTCCGCCTCAGCCACTCGACCCCTAGCAGTTCCATCTCCACCCGTGCGTTCGGTACTCCGCTAATCCGCAGCCGCCTCGGTCGCTTCCTCTCTATCTCCCGCGCTACTCCTTCCAGCCCTCCTATCCTTCCCCACTCTACCCACTCCTCTTCCTCTACCCTAATCCCTTCCTCTATCTCTTCCTCCCCACCTATACCCCCAACCTTCTGCAGCACCACTTCGTAGCGGTAACGGCTCAGCTCGTTCTGTGCCCATCCACGCTTCAACCGTATGTCCACCCCGCGTATCTCCCTCTCATCGTCCGCCAACTTCACAAAAAAATCGGGCTCCAGCACCAGTTCCTTTTCCGACAGCACACTCTGTCTTGCTCGCCACCGCACTTCTTCGCTTCCTGTCCCCTCTCTCTCTTTTCCTAGCTCCACTCCAGTCGCAAAACACTCCAACATCCCCTTATGCCGCACATCCCCGATGTATATCCGCCCCCCTGGCCGCAACCGCCTCAGCCCCTCCTCCACCACCTTCACCAGATACGATGTACTGGGAAAATACTGCACGACCGAATTCAATATCACCGTATCGAAATAGTCAGTGGGCAAGCCCTTCCCTTCATGCGCCGCTTGCTGCCGCACTTCTACCCGCCCTCGCAACCGCTCGTCTCCCTCCACCTGCCTCTTCAACTCCGCCACCGCCGCCCCAGAAAAATCCGTTGCCCAATACTCTTCACACTCCGGCCCCAGTCCCGTCAGGATCAGCCCGCTCCCCGCCCCGATCTCCAGCACCCGCTTCGGTTGCAACCTCAGAATCCGCTCCACCGCTGCTCTTCGCCATTCCTCCATCTCATCCAGCGGTATCGCTCGCCCATCGTAGCTGCTGATCCATCCCTTGAATCTTTCTTCCTCTCGCCCTTCCATTTCCCGGTAAAGATTCTCATATATGCCCTGCCACTCTTCCAGATGCCTGCCTTCCTGCCCCGCCTCCACACCGTCCGCAAGCCCTTCTTTCCGCCGCAAAACCACATATCCCACCAACTGCTTCTCTCCGGACGTGTCTTCGCGCGCAACCACCACCGCTTCCTCCACAGACGGATGCTCCCGTAGTCGCGCCGTAATCTCCCCAAGTTCAATCCGGAATCCGCGAATCTTTATCTGATCATCATTCCGGCCGACAAACTCTATCTCCCCATCTGCCTGCCATCTCCCTATGTCCCCCGTCTTGTACATCCGGGCACCCGCTTGCTCCACATAGGGATCGGGCACAAACCGCTCCGCCGTCAACTCCGGCCGTTGCAAATATCCCCGAGCTACCCCCGCTCCTCCGATGTATAGCTCTCCCGCCACTCCCACCGGCACCGGTTCTTCTTCCCCATTCAAGATGTATATCCTCAGATCAGGAATGGAGCAGCCAATTGGACTCCCAGCGCTCTCACTATCCGCCCGCTTCAGCGCTCTATAAGTTACATGCACGGTGGTCTCAGTAATCCCATACATGTTCACCAACTGGGCTTGCCCGTTTGGATTGCGTTCCCACCAGGGCCGCAGCATGGCCACGTCCAGCGCCTCGCCACCAAAAATCACCCACCGCAATACATGCTCTTCCTCGCTCCTGCCCTGCGCTGCTATCAATTGCCGGAACGCGCTCGGCGTTTGATTCAGAACCGTCACCCGTTTTCGGCATACCAAACGGTAGAAATCTTCCGCGGAACGAGCCGTATCCTGGCCCACTACAATCAGAAGCCCTCCATGCAACAGAGCTCCCCATATCTCCCATACCGAAAAGTCAAAGGCGTAAGAATGAAAAAGAGTCCAAGCATCATTCTGGTTAAAGTGAAACCAGGCATCAGTGGCCGCGAACAGACGTACCACATTCGCGTGCTCCACTAACACACCCTTAGGTTGTCCGGTGGAACCGGAGGTGTAAATCACATAGGCCAGGTGCTTCGTAGTCAGCCCCATAATGGCAGCTTCCGGGTTGTTCTCCGGTTGATTGCTCCAGGCAAAAGCATCCGTCAAGTCCAATGTCGGCAGACTCGCAGGCAAGGGTTCCATCCGCTCCCGAAGTTGACCTTGCGTCAGCAGAGCAACCGGTTCACTGTCTTCTAGCATGTAGTGCAAACGTTCCTGGGGATAAGCCGGATCTAGTGGCACGTAAGCGCCGCCTGCCTTCAGTATCCCCAGCAGCCCAATGATCATTTCCAGGCCGCGCTCCACGCAGATTGCCACCCGCGATTCCGGCTTCACTCCCAAAGCCCGCAGATAATATGCTAACTGGTTTGCCTTCCGGTTCAGGTCGACATAGGTCAACTGTTGGCCTTCATATTCCACTGCCACGGCGTTCGGTGTCCTCTCCGCCTGCTCTGCGAACAACTCGTGGATGCACTTCTCGCCCAGAAATTCAATCCCAGTGTCGTTCCACTGGTGTAGAACTTGCTGCCGCCCTGCTTCCGACAGCATCTGACCCGATTTATTTATGGTTTCTCGCATGAAATCACCGAGGTTAAGGAGCGTTCATTTGCAGGGAAAGAGCGGCTTTGCGTTCTTCAGGCGTCATCCTGCGAACCATAAGCCCAATCCTGGCTATTTTTTCCAGCTCCTGTCCGGGACGTGCCGAAATGGAACGCAACCTCTGCGCAAATGCCATCAGCACCGGATACTCAAGTAGCACGCGCACAGAGAGCTCCATCTGAAAATAGTCATTGATTCGGGATACCAGGCGGAGGGCAAGCAGGGAATCTCCGCCCAGATCGTAGAAGTTGTCGCGCATGGAGATGCCGGGAACCCCCAGCACATCCGAACAAATATCGACAAGGAGTTCCTCGACAGGGGTCATCGCCGGCGGATCTGCTTCTTTGCCTTCTATGTTTTTGCCTTGCAAGTTCACGAGCGCTCTGCGGTCCACCTTGCCATTCGTATTAAGTGGCAGCTCGGGCAACTTCACGTAAACACTCGGCACCATGTACTCGGGCAGCTTAGCTTTCAGATATTCCTTCAATTGGTCAGCATTCGCTTCGCCTGATATATAAGCCACCAAGTGCTTGCCACTGGCGCCGGTCTCCATCAGCACAGCACAGTTGCGCACGCCACCATGCTGCAGCAAAGCTATCTCAATCTCGCCGAGTTCCACACGGAAGCCGCGGGTCTTAACCTGATTGTCTGCGCGGCCAAAAAATTCCAGATTGCCATCTTCCATCCAACGGGCAAGATCCCCGCTCGCATAAAGACGTCCTCCAGGCTGGCCATAAGGGTCAGGAACAAATCTCTCCGCTGTTAAGTCGGGCTTTCCCCAATAGCCTCGCGCCAGGCCTTCGCCACCGATGTACAACTGGCCCATGATTCCGACGGGCTCAAGGTTCGTGTTGCGATCCAGCACATATAGCTGGGTATTTGCGACCGGCTTGCCGATAGGCACACTTAGGGCGTCCTTGGCCACTTGTTTTACGAGGTACCAGCCGCTGAATGTGGTGCATTCGGCCGGCCCGTAGGCGTTGATGAGTTGCTCCGGCCCTCCATGCTCAAGAACCGCAGCCGCTGTCTGCGGATAAACAGCTTCCCCTCCAAACAGCAGGTACTTCACGGAATTGAACATATCCGGTTTCAGGCGTCCCACTTCATTAAACAACGCGGTTGCCAGAAACATGACTTGCACACGTTTGTCCTGGATCTCTGCCGCAAATCTTTCGACATCTAACAGTATTTCATTGCCGATGATCACCAGCCGGCAACCATTCAACAGCGCTCCCCATATCTCAAATGTGGATGGATCGAAGGACATGTTGACAGTCTGGGCCACTACCTCGTCGCCGCTAAGTTGAATGTAATTGGTCTGGCGCAGCAGCCGAATCAGACTGCGATGGCTCACTGCTGTGGCTTTGGGTTGTCCAGTTGAGCCGGAGGTATAAATCACATAGGCAAGGTTTTCCGGATACACCGATGCTTCCAAATTGTAGTCGCTTTGCTGCGCGATGTCGTCCCAATCGCGGTCGAGGCAAACCACATGCGCTTTCAATTGTGGGATTTGATGGGCCAGCCGTCCCTGGGTCAGCAAAACTCCAATACCGGAATCCTCCGCCATGAAGCGCAGGCGCTCTGGCGGATTTGCGGGATCGATGGGAACATATGCTCCCCCGGCTTTGAGAATTCCAACCATTGCGAGCACCATGTCAATAGAGCGTTCAACGCTGATGCCCACCAGCTTTTCCGGACCGACGCCGAGACTCTTTAAATAGTGTCCCAATTGGTTCGATCGCCGGTCCAGTTCGTTATAGCTGAGTCGCTGCTGGTTGCAGATCACTGCCAATTCTTCTCCGCGGCGCTGGACCTGAGCTGCAAAGAGCTCCATCATGGTTTTATCGCGAGGATACGCTGTGTAGGTCTGATTGAATTCCACCACAATCTGCCGGCGTTCCTGCTCGTCAAGCAAATCGATGCAGTTGACGGGTTGATCGGGAGCGGTGGCATAGGCTGTAAGCAGGCGCACAAAACGGCACGCAAGAGTCTCCACGAAATCGGTGGTGAAATGGTCAGGGTGGTAGTCAAGGTAGAACTGGAGGCTCTGGCCGGGACCAACGACCAAGACCAAAGGATAGTGCGCAGCATCGTTGAGTTCCAGGAGGGTGAACTGCAAAGAGCCAGGCAACTCCTTTTCCGATTCCATGTTGTTGGGAAAATTCTCGAAGACCACCAGAGTGTCAAAGAGCTCACTCATTCCGGCCAGGCGCTGGATTTCCATCAATCCGAGATAGTGATGCGCGAACAGCCGGGACTGTTCCTGGCTGATCCGGCTAACCAGACTCTTGAATGAGTCGCCGGAGCGGAGAATTACCCGCGTGGGCACAGTATTGATCAAGAGCCCAATCATTGATTCCACGCCGCCGATCTCTGGCGCCCGTCCGGAAACGGTGCTGCCAAAGACCACATCTTGCCGGCCCGTGTGACGCGACAGCAAAACCGCCCACGCGCCCTGGATCACAGTGTTCAGGGTCAAGCTCTGGCTGCGGGCATGCTCTGTTAACCGTTGCGTGATCTCCTCATCCAGAGCCACGTTTTTTCGCCCAGGTATTTTGGGGTCACCCAAGGCAAGCGGGCTGATCCGCGTGGCTTCTTCCAATCCGCCCAGGGTTTCCCTCCACGCAGCTTCGGCGGCGCCACGGTCCTGGCCGGCCAGCCACTCCAGATAATTGCGGAATGGAACGACCCGAGGCAGAGCAGCAGCGTTGCCCTGCTGCTCATATAGCAGCCGCAATTCGGAAATCATCAACGGCACGGACCATCCATCTACCAGGATGTGATGGGTAGTAATCAGGAGGCGGAATTTGTTCTCTCCAAAACGGACCAAAAGGAACCGAAACAGGGGAGCAACGCCGGGATCGAAGCGGGCGTCACGGTCCCTTTGAACAAGCTCATACCATTTCCGCTCTTGTTCCGTTGCCTCCAGCATGGAAAAGTCCAGGGTGCCCCAGGGCAAGGATTCTTTGCCGGGTACAATCTGCACCGGCCGCTCCAGACCTTCGTGCTGGAAAGCGACACGCAGATTCCTGTGACGGTTCAACAGAGCGGCACATGCCTCCCGCAATGATTTTTCATCCGGCGCGCTCTCAAAGCCAAGGGCGATCTGAATGTTGTAAACATCTGGTCCGGCAAGATCGTAAAACCAATGGAAGAGCATGCCCTCCTGCACCGGCGAAAGCGGCAATATTTCTTCAATCTCTCCGTATTCAACTTCCAGTCGATCGATTTCAGATTGAGAAAGAGCAACCAGCGGTACGTCCGAGGGTGTGAGGCCTCCCATGCCGGGCTGCTCACTGTGTTCGACAAGGGCTTCCAGCATGTGAAACCACCCGTCAGCCAACTGACGAATGTCCTGTTCTGAAAATATATCCGGGAGCCACGTCCAGAAGGCTGCCAACTCCGGACCTGCGGAGCTATCCAGCACCATCGAGTCGATTTCCAGAAAATGGTGAAAGGCCATTTCAGGATCCAGCCCGCCAGTGAGAAGATCCGCGGGCGCCCAATCAGCGCTTTCCCCCATGGGAAAGCGTCCGAGATAGTTAAAGTCTATTTGAGACTTAGGTAAGCCGGACAAGACCGGCGCTGTTTCAGGATTCAAATAACGCAGCAGCCCGTACCCGATGCCGTTATCGGGAATAGAGTGAAGTTGTTCCTTGATTGACTTGAGAGCTACTCCTAGTGCTTTGCCTCCGGCCCAGGCTTCTTCAAGATCAAGTTGGCCAGGATCAAGACATACAGGAAACATGGTGGTGAAAAGTCCAACAGTGCGAGAGAGATCAATGTTGCCAAAAATCGCTTCTCGCCCGTGACCTTCCAGGTCAATCAAGACCGATGTGGCTTCACCAGAGCGGCGCTGCCACTCGAGAACGGCGAGGGCGAACGCGGTGAGCAGCACATCGTTAATTCGCGCATGAAATGCGCCGGCAACGCGGTTTAATAAAGGAGCGGTAACCTTGGCCGGCAAGGAGACAACGAGCTGGCGAGCTCTGCCTACGGTATCCCGCCCAGGAACAAGCTGCCGTCCGGGCACAAGCTCCTGAGCATCCTTCAAAACATCAGTCCAGAAAGACAGCTCTTTGACTCGATCTGGATTGAGCGCCTCGCGATTCAATCGTTCAGCCCAGCCCCGGAACGACACAGGACATGGTTCAAGGACGGGAGAGACGCCGGCGGCGATTGCCGTCCAGGCAGCAGCCAAATCCGGCAGCAGGATTCGCCATGAAACTCCATCCACTGACAAATGATGAACGATCAGCAGTAAATGGCCGGGCGAGTTGCGGCCTGAATCGAACCAGACGGCCTGCAGCATAAGCCCGTTTTCAGGAGAGAGGCGTTCTGCGGCTGCCTCTGCTTCTTCCTCCATCCGGCGGCGGGATTCCTCAGGTTGAAGCCCTGCTATGTCTATTCGCTGCAAGCACGATGCGGCGCTCACTGCGCCTTGCGCTTGAATCTCCAGCTTCCATTCTTCCCTGGGACCTCCTGCATCGGCGAAACGCAAGCGCAAAGCATCGTGGTGGTCGAGTATCGCTTGCAAAGCGCGCACAAGATCGGGCTGCTTCAGATCAGCCGGGACTTGCACCGCCATAGACTGGCTGAAGCGATGCAGCGATCCACCTGACTCAAGGAACCAGCACATAATCGGCATGGGTGGCATTGCGCCCACCCCGAGGTCCGGCACTGTTGCTGCCTCATCATGTGCAAAGCGGGAAACGGCCGCGAGAGCTTCGATCGTCGGCTGTTCAAAAATATCGCGCAAGCTGACGATCATCCCCATTTGCCGGGTCCGGCTCACCAATTGAATCGCCAAAATACTGTCCCCACCGAGGGAAAAGAAGTTATCGTCCGGAGCAGCGTGAGCAGTAGCCAGCACCTCTTTGATAAGCGAGCAAAGAATTTCTTCCGCATGGGTGCCGGGCGCGTGCCGCAAGGCACTTCCCGTAAATTCAGGCTTGGGCAAGGCTTTGCGGTCCAGCTTCCCATTGGAATTTAAGGGCAGTGAAGGGAGCACGGTAATCCAGGCAGGCGCCATATAATGAGGCAGCGTATGTTCCAAGGACTTGCGCAGCTCATCAGGGTCCAGACTGTGTCCCAAAACGGGAACCACATAAGCAGCCAGGCGCTTCTCGCCCACGCGATCCTCGCGCACAATTACCGCTGCCTGGCCGACGCCGTTGCACGCCAGCAGGGCTGCCTCGATTTCCCCTAACTCGATGCGATAACCGCGAAGCTTGACTTGCTGGTCTGTCCTTCCCAGGAACTCTACTTGTCCGTCTTCACGCCAACGCACGCGGTCGCCAGTGCGGTACATGCGCGCACCGGAATCACCGAAGGGGTTGGGGATAAATCGCTCCGCCGTAAGATCAGGGCGGTTGATATATCCGCGCGCCACACCTGCGCCGGCAATAAATAATTCACCGGGAACACCCACTGGAACCGGTTTGAAAAGAGAATCCAGGATGTAAAGCTGGTGGTTATCCATGGGACTGCCGATAGGCACATTGCCCCGCAGTGTAGTGGGATTGGACGCCGCGTAGTGAGTGGCAAATGTGGTGGTTTCTGTCGGCCCGTAACCATTGCATACCAGCGTGGCTGGGCAATGCTCATGCAAACGTTGGACGGCGGCAGCGGAAACAACATCGCCTCCCGCCCATATCTCCGGAACACTGGAAAAACAGTCCGGGGCCTCCTGGACCAGGACATTGAAAAGGGTGGCTGTGAGGAACGTGGAAGTGGCCTTCTCTTTTTGGAACAGGCGCTTATAGGCTGCAATGTCCAATTCACCCGGCGGCGCAATAATGACTTGTTTCCCGCGCAGCAAAGGGGTCCACATCTCAAATGTTGAAGCATCAAAAGCGTGGGAAGATTGGAACAACACCCTTTCCAGGCTTTCTTCTCGCCAACTGCGGTCAAAAGCCAGGCTGATGACATTGCGATGCGTGACGGCGACGCCTTTGGGTATTCCAGTGGAACCCGAGGTGTACATGATGTACGCAAGCTGGTCGGGATGGACCAGAACATCGGGGTCGCGATCATCTTCCGCTATCAAGTAAGGGTCATCATCCACGACAATGATTTCGGGTGCGGTGATCCCGCGATCGCCGTTGGCCCGATCGAGGAGCAGGACGGAAGCGCCGGCCTCCTCCATGATCAGGCGTATACGCTCCGGTGGATAAGCGGGGTGCAACGGCAGATAAGCACCGCCGGCCTTCAAAACTGCAAGCGTAGCGACGACGATCTCCACCGACCGTTCCATCAAGATGCCCACCGCTGTTTCCGCTTTCACACCCGCTCTTATAAGCCTGTGAGCAAGATGGTTGGCCTGCTCATTCAGATCGCGGTAGGTCAGTTCCGCGTGCGGCGAGCGAAGAGCGATGGACCCTCCGCCTTGGCCAACAGGCACAGCAAAACAGCCTGGAATAGTCTGGATAGAAGGATACGGTACGGCGGTGTCATTCCAATCCACAAGGATCTGCTGCCGCTCACGATCATTGAGCAACAGGAAATCGTTCAGTCTCCTTTCCGGATGGGCCGCCGCCTGCTCAAATAACCGCTGGAGATGGAGCATCATCCTCTCGCCGGTGGAAGGGAGAAAGAGATCGACAAGATAGTCCAGAAGCACCACGGCGTGATCGGTGTTATCGTTTACTCCGAAATTGATATCCAGAAAGCCTGACTCGTAATACGAATCAAACTCTTCCATTGCCATGCCGGCCGGAGGTTGCGCCGGTTTATGGTCGTTGCCAAAAGCATACGAGGCGTCCACCAGCGGGGCGCGGCTGGGGTCACGCTCGGCCTGGAGCTGGTTTAATAGAAACTCAAAGGGCAAATCAGAGTTCGCCATCGCTTCCAAAGTCGTCAAGCGCGCGCGCTGCAACAGTTCACGCAGGGTGGGGTCGCCTGATAAATCCAGCCGATACACAATGGTATTGAGAAAATAGCCAATCAAAGGCTGCGTTTCCTGGTGCTTGCGGGTGCTAACTGGAGTGGCGATGGGAATATCATCTTTGCCGCTATACTCCCGCAGAAGCATGGCAAAAACGACGAGAAAGAATGTGAACCGAGTAACGTTTTCGGTGAACGCCAATTGCTTTAATTGCAGCCATAGCATATCTGGTACGGTCCAGAGAATGCGTGCGGCATTATAACTCCGGGAACGCGGGCGCGGCATGTCTGTTACCAGATCCAGGCGCGACATGTTCGCAAGCTTGCCGATCCAATAGTCAGCCTGCCTCTTAGCTTCTTCAGACTTCATCCATTGGTCCAGCCAGAAGGCAAAGTCACCGAATTGAATCGTCAGTTCGGGAAGTGGGGACTCCAATCCCTGGGAAAAAGCATCGTAGAGAGTAAAAAACTCAGAATCCACCAAATCATAGGAAACAAAATCAGTGATGAGGTGATGGAGTGTCACCATTACTGCATGATCATGTTCAGTGACGCGGAAAAGAATAGCTCGAATCAAAGGACCATTCAGGAGGTCAAAGGGCCGGCGAGTATGGGCCGTGACCAGGGCCTGCAAACGCGCATAGCGGTCTTCTTCGGGAAACTCCGGCACTTCTACTCGTTCCAGAGGAATCTGAAGCTGGGGAGCAACCACGGCCCTGGGCTTGCCGTCAATTTCCGGCAGCGATGTGCGGAAATTCTCATGGCGACGCACCATTTCATTAATAGTTCGTTCCAGCGCAGCAACATTGAGTTCGCCTTTCAAGCGGTAGGCGTGGCTATGGTTGAAGTAATAGACATTCGGGTCCATCTGGTCCAACAGCCACAGATGTTCCTGTTCGGCAGTGATGGGATAATCCAGCGTGGGGCGACGCTTGATGGCTGATTTGGACTCGCTTCGCGGCCCTTCGCCCCGCAGCCGCTTCTGCAACATTTCGCGCTGGGCGGGAGTGAGCCGGGAAATCCTCTCCTGATGGGCGCCAGATTCTGTGCGGTCAACTTCGTTGCTCATGTTTTAAACAACTCCCATTCTCACGAGTCGCGGCTTAGCCGGACCGCGCAACTCACGCATGGCGGTTTTGGAACTGCTGTGTACGCATGACACTCAATTTTGTCAGCGGACAGTCCCAGACTTCCGCTGTTTATGTCTCAACTCTTATTGAAACGTAATCTGCTACTGGAGGAATCGGTGCCAGGCTATGCTCCAGAATCTGGCTCCCTCCGCTGTTCTCGATTTCCGTAAATCCAGCAAACTTGTATGTGACGTACATCATGCGGTTGCGGTCAGTTGACACAAACTCCGAGAGCAGCCGGACACCGGCTTCCTTCGCCTTCCTGAGGATGTGGTTCAACATGATGGTCCCCACACCTCGGTTCATCACCCTGCAAGACATCAGCAAAAGCTTGATAGTCCAGACTTCTGAATCGCACTCCACCAGGGCAAGGCCAATTTTCCCGTAACTACCGAATCTGTCAGTCAATTCAGACATGAGCAGGAGATGGCGATTGGAGCAACGCAATTCCTCCAGCTCTTTCAGGGAAAATGTGCGTCCCGTTGTATTGAACTGATTGGTGCGGTTGGTAAGTTCTTCGGCGCGGGCCAAGTCTCCGATGCGCGCAGGGGCAATCGTCAATACCATGCCGAGGCTGGCGAGGAATTCTTCCTGCGGTCCGGTGAATGCTTCCTCCGTCTGCTTGCGCCGCATTTCGCCTAAATACATCTGGCGCCTCACGCGGGACTCTGCAGTGATGGTCTCCGGTTTCAGTTCCGGCATCTCCAGCAGATGAGGCAATCGGGTATGGTCCAGACAAAGGACTTGCGACAGTGCAGACTGAACTTCCGCAAGCTCAAAAGGCTGATCGTCAATAAAGCAAATGCTATCCAAGCCGATATTGAGACTTTCCGCGATTACCCGTATGGAAGCCGCCTTAGATCCCCAATTAATCTGCGGGTACAGGAAGTATTCCTCCAAACCCAGTTCACGCAGCCGGGCCAGCGCCGATTCAGAATGATTGCGGCTGGCAATGGAGTGCAAAATGCCGCGAACATCGAGCGCGTGGATGATTTCCCGAACCCCTTCGCGCAGATGTACCTCATCGCCTTCAAGCAAAGTCCCGTTCCACAGGGTGTTATCCAAGTCCCAAACAATGCACTTGATCCTGCACCGTTTCCTGGACGCCGCTGTCTGGCCTGTCATTCCGTTTTGGATTCCGAGTTCAGTCACAAATAACATCTCACTTGACAATGGCTGCGCTATTCGCAACTTCCTGGCAGGCACTCTGGGCAATCGTGATCTCCTGGATCTCATTGCTGCCTTCAATGATTTCCATGATCTTTGCGTCTCGATAGAATCGTTCTGCCGGATATTCGCTACTGCATCCGTTTGCGCCGTGCATCTGAACCGCATCCTGGGCAATCTTCGCCGTGGCCTTGCAGGCGAAGTATTTGGCCATCGAGGTCTCAATCATTGAAGCTGGATCGCCGGCATCCTTGAGTTGCCCAGCGTGGTAGCACAACAAACGAGCGGCCTTCACGCCTACCACGATCTGCGCAATCATGCGCTGAATCAACTGGTGGTCACGCAACAAAGCTCCAAACTGTTTTCGCTGGCCCGTGTATTGAAGGCATGACTCCAAACATGCCTGGGCAATGCCCACGCAGCCCCAGGCGACGCTGTAGCGGCCGCAATCCAGAGCTGAGGAGGCAATGTGGGAAAGGCCGAACCCGGGAGCGCCAACCATGTTCTGCCTGGGAATGCGGCATTGCTCCAGGTGAAGTTCAGCCATCATGGATGCGCGCGTACCCAGCATGCCATGAATAGGCGAGATCACCAGGCCGGGGGTATTTCGTTCCAACAGGAAGGCACACGGCCCTCGCTGGCTGCTGGCGAAGACCAGAAACAAATCTGCAATCTGCGCAAACGTAATCCATTTCTTGTGACCGCTAAGAAGGAAATCGTCATCGCTGATTACGGCCGTCGTCCTGATTTCCCGCGCGTCACTTCCAGCTTCGGGCTCGGTGAGAGCAAACGCGGCTATTGCCTGTCCACGCCCCAGTTTCTCCAGCCATTGGGCCTTCTGCGCTTCTGATCCCCAACGCCATATTGTCAAGGCAACCATGCTATGCACAGTCAGCAAGCTGCGGATCGATGAACAAGCTCGCCCCAACTCCTCATTCAGCAACCCAAATTCAATCATGCTAAAGCCGGCACCACCACGATCCGACGGCAGCACCGCGCCGAGATAGCCCTTATCAGCTAATTGCCGCACTATCTCGGCCGGCATGACCTCCGTGCGGTCCCAGGCATTCGCGTAGGGTACGATGTGCGCATCTGCAAATTCGCGAAACGCATTTCGTAGCCGTTGCTGTTCAGAAGTCAGTTCCATAAAGAATCAATCGGTCAATTCGAGCCATTCTGCGTGTTGGTTGTCTTTCTCCCTATTAATGCCGCCATGGCGTTGATGCTCTGGAAATTTGCCAGTTCCAGGTCTTCATTGGCAATGGTGACCTTGAAGTTTTTTTCCAGAAACAATACGAGTTGCATGGCAAACATGGAGTTGACAAACCCTAATGCGAAAATCTGGTCATCATCGGCAATCGTACGGCCTCGAATATGCTGGCCCACGAAAACCCTCAACATTTCTTTGGACTGCTCCATGAACTTCCTTCCCTACAGATGGATTAATCCTCGTAGGTATAAAATCCGCGGCCACTCTTGCGTCCGCACAGACCTGCATCTACCATCTGCCGGAGAAGTGGACAGGCGCGGAACTTGCTGTCTTTAAACTCGTCATACAGGACCTCAATAGAAAGCAGGATGGTATCCAGCCCAATGAGGTCCGCGGTTTCGAGCGGACCCATCTTATGCTCGAAGCAATTCTTGAAGATATCGTCCACCACCTGGGGCTCGGCGACCTTCTCCTGTACCAGAAAGATGGCTTCGTTGATAGTCAGCATTAGTACGCGGTTGGAAACAAACCCGGGCGAATCATTCACTACGATGGGCTTCTTGCCCATGAGACTGAGCAGCCGGGTTGCTGTCGCAATGGTATCGTCGCTGGTGTGATAGCCACGAATCACCTCAACCGCGGTCTTCAGCGGGACCGGATTCATGAAATGCATACCAAGCACCTGCTCGGGCCGGCGAGTCATCGCCCCGATCCGGGTAATGGGAATGGCAGAGGTGTTGGCGGCGAAGATGCATTGCGAAGGACAAATCGCATCCAGACGGCTGTAAACTTCGGCTTTGATCGTCAATTTTTCCGTCACATTTTCAATCACGAAATCGGCATCGCGCAGGATGTCATAGCCGGAAGAAACCTTGATGCGTCCCAGGATTTCTTCCGGGGCAGCGCCCCGGTCCTTGTGAAACAAGCGCTGGAACCGAACATTGTTCCTGATCTGCCCAAGGGCGGACTCCAGAATGGAATCGGAGACATCAATCAACAGCGTGCGCAGCCCGCTCTGGGCCAGCGCATGGGCAAGCCCCACACACATGACTCCCGCCCCAATCACACCTATCGTTTCAAGACGGGGAAGAACTGGGTTCTCGCCAGATTGCTTACTTTCAATCTGCGGCAGATGAGCGGGCATTGTTTGTCTCCATTCCGGAAAGTTCAGTCTCATCCATATTCTCGACCAGAGTCAGCAGGGCATCCTCAACGAAAAGGGCAATATCGGACACGGTAGGCGAATTCAAGAGCACCTCAAGAGGAAACTCGATTTGGAAGGCTTGGCGTAATTGCGCGGCCACCCGTATAGCCAAAAGAGAGTTTCCACCTAAGCGGAGGAACTCGTCGTGAATTCCAATGGGATGGATTCCCAACAGCTCCTCCCACATTTCCGCAATCTTTTGCTCGGTGAAATTGCCCGGTGCGACATACTCGGCGCCCAGGTGCGGCCGAGAATTCTCCGCACCGTTGTCTTCCTGCATGAAGCTTTGCTTTGACGAAGGTATTTCGCGGGTCACCGGAGCAACCATGGTAGTGGCCTTGGCGTACTCTGCTTCCTGCCTTTCCTGCGACCGCCTGCTGGGCATACGCCAATAGCTTTGCCGCTCGAAGGGATAAGTCGGAAGTGAGATCCGGGGTCTCCGTTCATGGCGGTGGACGCCGGCCCAATCGGGATCAATACCAGCCAGCCATAGATTTCCAAGAGTGCTGAGAACAAAAGCACGATCTGGATGGGCGTCTGACGCATGGGGCAGAGAAGCCAGCGCAACCCGGTCAGCGAAGCCCCTGCCGGCAAGATACTGTTCGGCAAGAGACGTTAGCATTTGACCGGGGCCGATCTCCAGAAATACAGGTGCGGAGGGTGAGCAAAGGTGTTGCAAGCCTGCCGCAAACTGAACCGGCTGCGTCAGGTGCCGCGCCCAGTAGGCGGGATCGGTAGCCTCAGAATCCGTAATCGGTTTGCCAGTCACATTGGAGATATAAGGAATCCTCGGAGGACTGAGACGGATTGACCGCGCTATCCTGGTCAATTCCTCGGCCACCGGCTCCATGAGCGGCGAATGGAAAGCATGAGTTGCAAGAAGCCGCCGACATACCAGTTCGCCTTCGCGAATCAGGCGCTGTTGCAATGCATCAACCGCTTCCAGCGTACCCGCAACTACGCACAATGATTTGCCATTGATGCCCGCCATGGAGATTTCCGGGGTGAGCAGAGGACGGACTTCTTCCTCAGAGGATGCAATCGCGAGCATTGCGCCAGGCGCCAGCGCTTCAATTCTCTGCGCCCGAATGGCCAGCATACGCAGACTGTCTTCCAGCGAGATAACTCCGGCCAGGCATGCAGCCACATATTCCCCAATGCTGTAGCCCATCATGCTTTCAGGAACTACACCCCAGCTCATCCAAAGCTTAGCCAGCGCATATTCAATTACAAACAGCGCAGGTTGGGCCCATCCTGTGTGATGAATTTCCTGCAGAGTTAGAGAATTGTTCGCGCGCGCACGCTGCACCAGGTCGCGGAAGTTCATACGATCTTCCGTCCTGACTTCACTCTGCTGTCGCACCCTGGGGTTGGGATAGATAGTCTTGCGCAGATCAACTCCGAGAAGCGGCTGAAGAAACTCACAGCAATGGTCCACATGCCGCGCGAACTCAGGCTCCGATTCATACAAGCCCCGGCCCATATCCAGATATTGATCTCCCAATCCCGGTAACAGGAAAGAAACAGGACGCCGGCTGGACGGCGCGACCGCAGTGAACACCTGGGAAGGGGACCGAGACTGTAAGAGGGTCGCTGCGGCAGACGCATCGCGACAGATAGCCATGCGCCTGTGCTCGAACGCCTTTCTCCCTTCCTGTAAAGTGAATGCGACATCGGCAAAGTTCTGTTCCTGATGTTCGAGCAGATGCGCAGCTAATTGATCTGTAGCTCGCTCCAGCGCCTGGCGGCTCCTGGCAGAGACACCTATGAGTTGCCAGGGCTTTGCCGCTTCGGATGGCTTCGCCTCCGGCGCTTCCTCCAGCACCACGTGAACATTGGTGCCGCCGATGCCGAATGAACTTACTCCTGCTCGCCTCGGTTTGTTGCTCTCCGGCCACGGCAAGAGCGTTTGATTTACATGAAAAGGGCTGCTCTCAAAGGGAATCTTGGGGTTCGCCCGCTGGAAGTTCAAGGATGCTGGAATATAGCCATTGTGGACGGCCAAAACAGTCTTTATCAACCCAGCCACTCCGGCAGCCGCGTTCAGATGGCCAAGGTTGCTCTTGACGGAGCCCAGGGCAATGCTTGCGGGCTTGAGGCCGGCCTGACCATATACCTGATTTAGCGCCGCAACCTCAATCGGATCTCCGATCGCAGTGGCGCTGCCGTGACCTTCGATATACCCAATGCTCTCGCATTTCGCTTCCGCCGCTGCAAGCGCCATAGCAATGACCTCCGCCTGCCCTTCAACAGAGGGTGCAGTGAAGCCGACTTTCCTCCGGCCATCATTATTAACTGCCGAGCCCTTGATGACCGCGTACACGGTATCCCCGGCAGCGACCGCGTCCTCCAGACGTTTCAAAAGCACAACGCCAATCCCGTCACCGCTCACTGAGCCCGTGGCGTCGGCATCGAAGCTGCGGCAGTGGCCATCTACCGAAGCAATACCTCCGGGCTCGCACATATAGCCGCAACGCTGGGGCACATTGACGGTAGAACCACCGGCCAGGGCCATATCGCACTCATAGGTCATCACCGCTCGAGCAGCCGCATGCACGGCGGCAAGAGAAGTGGAACATGCGGTTTGGATGTTGAAGCTCGGGCCGCTCAGGTTAAGGCGATAAGAGATGGTCGTCGCCAGATGGTCCTTCTCCGCACCGCCCACCAAAGTGCGAAAACCGCTCACGGAATCTGCTTCCGAATCATCTCCCGCAAATTGCCACATATAAGAGCTGAATGACATTCCGGCATAGACACCGATCATCCCGGAAAATTTTTCCGGATCCCATCCTGCGGATTCCAGGACCTCCCAAGCGCATTCCAGAAACAACCGTATCTGCGGGTCCGTCAATTCCGCCTCGCGCGGCGAGTAACCAAAAAAACTGGCGTCGAACAAATCCGCATCTTCGAGCACTCCGTTGGCTTTCACATAGTTCGGATGGCGAAGCAACTCAGGGCTGATGCCGGCTTGTTCCAACTCCTGGTCAGAGAAAAACGATGTCGATTCCACTCCCTGGCGGAGGTTCTCCCAGAACCTCTGGAGAGTAGGAGCCTGGGGAAAACGCCCCGTCATGCCAATGATTGCTATTCCGTCGAGTGCGTCTCTGGTCATGCTGTGTGCATCCTTTTTAGCTTTTGAACGGCGCCTTTCTGCCTTCCCGCCCGCTCCCGCGTTTCACGGGACTTCCCGTCGAAGTTGTAGCCCGTGTGAAGAAAGCGAACGAGAGACCCAATTGTGGGAAATTGAAAGAGATGGAGAAGTTCAATCTCACCCGGAAGCTCCGCCCGTAATTTCTGGTGAAGCCGGATCATCAGAAGCGAATGCCCGCCAAGATCAAAGAAATTGTCATGCACTCCCACCTGATCGATCCCGAGAATAGCCTGCCAGGCGGACGCAATGGTTTGCTCCAGTTCGGTTCGCGGGAGCACAAACTCTCTGGTCAATTGTTCCTGGACCAGAACAGACAATGCGGCTCGGTCCACCTCACCTCTGGCATTTCGCGGCAGTTCCTGCAATGTAATAAAAGCACCCGGAATCATATAAGCAGGCAGCCTGCTGTCGAGGTGGCTGCGCACTTCGTTTTGACCCAATCTCTTTCCGTCGCAGACCACAATATAAGCGACCAAGTCTCCATTGGGACGTATAACTACAACTGCTTCCCGCACATTCTCGTAGCTCATCAGAGCGGTTTCAATTTCTCCCAACTCAACTTGCAAGCCTTGTACCTCCGCCCGATCGTCAAATCTGCCCAGAAACTCGACCGTTCCATCTTCTCGATATCGAGCGCGCTCTCCGCTCCCACACATGCGAGCACCCATTTCCGATTTGAAAGGGTTGGGACGGAACTTCTCTGCAGTCAGCGATGGCCACCCTAAATAAGCGCGGCCTGCAGCAGGTCCGCCAATCCATAGTTCCCCCGGAACGCCAATGGCAACAGGTTGCAGGTGCGGATCAAGGAGGTAGATCTCTGTGTTACCGCTGGGCTTGAACCTGGCTCGTTGTCCTTCTGCAACCGGTGTGAAGAAGGCAGAGGCGCCAACCAGAAATGAACTGGATGTCAAATGCGTCCAGATCTCGGGACAGCCATTCTGTCGGGCGTGCCCATTTTGATTAGCGTGGTCAGCAGCCTCGTGTGCCAACGCAAGATCCATCAGCCCATTGTGCTCAATCATCAAGCCTTTGGCGCGTTCCTCCGATGCGGCGGTATAGATTACACAAGCGAGGTTCTGCGGATTGATCTGCACCTCAGGGTTGGTTGTGCTTTGCTGCGCTATTACCTCCCATTCCAAATCCAAACACAGCACACGCGCATTGGTCTGGGGAAGACGCTTGCGCAGGCCCTCCAGAGTCAGCAACATAGCAGTATCTGAACTGTCAATGATGGACCTTAGACGATCTTTGGGATTCAGGACATCCAAAGGAAGATAAGCGCCACCGGCTTTCAGCACTCCCAGCACGGCCACCATCATCTCCTGCGAATGAGGCATGAAAATTCCAACCTGTGCTTCCAGCGTTACTCCCAGACGAGCGAGATAATTTCCAACCTGGTTGGCCCGGCGGTTCAGCTCCGCGTAGCTCAATTGCGTTTCGCCAGAGATTACAACCGGTTCTTGCGGCGTGCACTGCGCTTGCGCATCAAAAATCTCGATTATGTTTTTCTCCGCGCGAGAGACCAAGCTGCTGCAGTTCCAGTTGGATAGAACCTTCTCGTCCAACTTGCTCATCATAGGCAACGCCCAAACCGGCTGATCGACGTCGGCAACGATTCCTTCCAGGAGACATTCATAGTGTTCCAGCATGTGCCGGATGGTCTCCGCCTCAAATAAGTCTGCGCTGTAGTTCATGCTGATCACTGCGTTCTGCGCAGCTTCTTCTACACCCAGAATCAGATCGAACTTAGAGGTACCAGGATCGAGTCCGAATGGAACCAACTCCAATCCTCCTGGTTCAGACTTGCCTGCGATCGCTCTACGCAAGATAAACGCTACTTGAAAAACAGGGCTACGGCTAACGTCACGGTCCGGTGCGAGTTCTTCCACCAACTTTTCAAATGCCAGATCCTGATGCTCATACCCGTCCAGCACCCTTTCCCGCACTTGCCGCAACACCTTCCTGAAAGTAGGCTCTCCACCCAAGTTCGCGCGTATCACCAGCGTGTTCAGGAAGAAGCCAATCAGTCCTCTCGTCTCGGGCCGCCTACGGTTCGCCACGACGGTGCCAATGCCAAAATCATCCTGCCCGCTGTACCTCATCAGTAGCACCTGGAACGCAGCCAGCATTATCATCAGCAAGCTGGCCTTCTCTTCTCTTCTCAGCGCATGCAGCCCATCCAACAGATCGCTTTGAAGAATTCGCTGTTCCGTTCCTCCGCGGAAGCTCTCCCGCGCCGGCCGCACGTGGTCTGTCGGCAATTCCAACACTTGCGGCATCCCTTTCAGCTCTTTTTTCCAGTACTCCATCTGTTGCTGGAATTTACCTTCACGCAGCCCTTCCCGCTGTTCGAGCGCGTACTCCCCATATTGCATTCCCAATTCCGGCAGTGGCGAGTCTTCTCCCTTTCCATAGGCTTGGTACAATTTACCCAACTCCTCCATCAACACTCCCAACGACCAGTCATCAGACACAATGTGGTGCAGTGTCAGTCCCAAAATATGCTCCCTGTCTTCCGTCCGCACCAATATTGCCCGAAGCAAAGGCGGCCGGCTTAAATCGAACGCCTTGCCTGCATCCTCTGTTAGAACTCTTCTCGCCTGTTCCTCCCGCTCACCTGCCTCCAGCTTCCGCAAATCCACTACCGGCATCGGCATATCGAGGCTCTCTAGAACTTTCTGCCTCGGTTCTTCGTCTTCGCCCATCACAAAACAAGTCCGCAGGATTTCATGTCGCCGCACCACCTCCTGCAGGCTCCGCTCCAGCCGAGGAACGTCCATGTCTCCTTTAATCCCCCAGGTCATAGGCACGTTGTAGAACGCATTGCCGGGATTGAACCGATCAAGGAACCATAGCTGCTCCTGTTGGTAGGAAAGCGGGAAGAAAGAAGGTCTCGGGGCGGAAGTTATTGGCGCGCGTGTTCCACCTTTGGCGCCTTCCGCTAATTTCCTTGTCTGTAGCTTCAAACCATGTTCTATCTGCTCTGCCAATTCTGCAATGGTTGGCGACTCGAATAGCGCTCGCACCGGAACATCTATTTCAAATATGTTCTCCATCCTCGTCGTTAATAATGTCGCCAACAACGAGTGTCCACCCAGATCAAAGAAATTATCGTGTCTTCCGACTTGCGTGATTCCCAGTGTTTCAGCCCAAGTCTCTGCCAGCTGCTCTTCTAACGCTGTGCGCGGGGCCTCGTAGTCCTGGGATGCCAAACCCAGATCTTCTAACTTTTCTAATACCTCACGGTCTACCTTCCCATTGCCTGAGAGCGGCAACTCGGGCAGGGTCACAATGACACTTGGAATCATGTACCCCGGAAGCTTCCCTTTCAAATCTCGCCGTAAGTCTTCCCCCTCGCGCTCTCCAACCACGTATGCCACCAGCCGCCGATTCCCGTTTGTCCCAGTCTTCGCCACCACCGCGCAGCTCCGTACCCCACTTTGCTGCTGCAACCTCGCCTCAATCTCTCCCAATTCCACGCGGTAACCCCGTATCTTGACCTGGGAATCATTTCGCCCAATGAACTCGATCATCCCATCTGGCCGCCATCTTCCAATATCCCCTGACCGGTACATCCTCGCTTCCTCTTCTTTTGCAAACGGGTCCTTCACGAAACGTCCGGCCATCAATTCCGGACGATTTAAATAGCCTCTCGCTACGCCTGCTCCCCCGATATACAGCTCTCCGGTCACTCCTAATGGAACCAACTGCTCGTGCTTATCCAATAGGTAAATGTGCGCGTTCGCAATCGGCTGCCCTATTGGCGGTAACAGGGGCCAATTTTCCTCTTCCGAATCCAAATGAAATGCACTCGCAGCGTGCGTTTCTGTCGGACCATAGTGGTTGTTCAGCCGGCAGTGGTTCAGGCGCTTGAAAAGCCCTCTCACCTTGTGATCAATGCGCAGTTGCTCTCCGGCTACGTTTATTTCCTGCAGCGCACAGTCGAAACGCTCTCCCTGTTTGAGAGCGGCCCTAATCTGGGCTACGCCCTCGGCCAACATTCGCAGCCCCACATAGGGAAGAAACAATCGCTGAATGCCTTTCTCCATCACATAACGCGTCATGTCGGTCGAATTGCGCCTTTTCTCTTCATCGATCAGGACCAAAGTTCCGCCCGCACCCAGGGTGCTGAAGATCTCTTGAAATGAGACATCAAAACCGAGTGCAGCAAACTGCAAAGTGCGTTGCGGTGCCGCCGGCATCTGCCAGGCAAGCATATTCGCAGCGGCGCTAAGCGGCATGGCAACGGCTTTGGGTGTACCAGTAGAACCCGACGTATAAATGACGTAAACCAAATTTGCGGCGGTCAATCCGATGGCGTCGTGCTCCGGGTTCGACTCGGGTTGATCACTCCACGCCTCCATACCGCCCAAATCAATCACCCTCAGGCCTTCATTGATTCCCGTGAACAATCCGCGAAGATGGCCTTGTGTGAGCAACACCGCCGGCCTGCTGTCCTCGAGCATGAATCGCAATCGCTCCTCCGGATACGCAGGATCAAGCGGCACATATGCCCCTCCTGCCTTCATCACGGCAAGCAGCCCCACCACCATCTCCAGGCTGCGCTCCACACAGATGGCCACCAGCACGTCCGGCTTCACTCCCAACGCAATTAAATAATGTGCCAACCGGTTGGCCTGCCGATTCAAATCACCATACTTCAATTCCTGCTGTTCGTACTCCACCGCGACGGCGTTCCGTGTCCTCGAGGCATGCTCTTCGAACAAGCCTGCAATGGTTTTGTCGAGCGCATAGTCTCTCGCAGTCTGGTTCCATTGCTCCAGTTGCTCGATCTCCTGGCCGGTCAACAAAGGCAGTCGCGAGACGTGCTGCAGGAAATAAACGTAGCCGGAGAGCAACTGCGCATTGATCACAAGGTGAGAGGGCTTTTCAAGCGCCTGAACCACTGCCGGC
>Ga0206965_10116_pt1 | contig 24478 bp, 26 predicted proteins | sample Alteio_BWOrgHeat_26_FD_152973 | JGI IMG/M metagenome (GOLD analysis project Ga0206965, IMG submission 152973) | Enriched cells from forest soil in Barre Woods Harvard Forest LTER site, Petersham, Massachusetts, United States -... | ecosystem: Environmental > Terrestrial > Soil > Temperate forest >...
GCAATGGCAGACTCCAGAAACAGAGTGCTAGAAACCGCCTGCTGCCAAAGCGTTGCTTAACATTAATGAACCAGAACGCGCAGGCAAATAGCGCGATGAAATAAAGTCCGAGCGCTACCATAATGCGGAAGCTGAAAAAGAGCGGCACCACATGCGGGCGCGTGCTTTCGGCTGCCTGGCGAATCTGCGCATCGGTGGCTTTGGCCGGGTCATCCACATAGCGCTTCAATAGCAGCGCATAGCCCAGATTCTGCGCATGGGCTTCCAGTATTGCACGCTGTTTGGCGTCCTCACGATTTACGGTACGCAAATAATGCAGTGCATTATAAGCCTTGAGCCCATCGCGGATGCGCGACTCAGCATCCTCCACCAGTTCCTTGATGCCAGGAACGGGGGTATCGAGTGAGCGCGTGGCAATCAGACCCAGAAGGTATGGCACCTTTACCGCATAATGTGTGGTCTGTTCCTGCTGATCGGGTAAGCCGATGACAGTAAATGAAGCTGGCGCGGGCTCGGTTTCCCACATGCCTTCGATACCAGCGATTTTCATTTTCTGATTGACGGTCGCGGTATAGCCGGATTCATCACCCAGCACCACGACGCAAAGCGCCGAAGCCAGACCGAAGCTTGCCGCCACCACCATAGAGCGTTTGGCAATGTCCGCTTCCCTGCCCCTCAGTAGATAATAAGCGCTGATACCCAGCATGAACATAGCGCCGGTGGCATAGCCGGCGCTCACCGTATGCACAAATTTCGCTTGTGCCACTTCATTGAAAAAAACATCCCACAGCGAAGAGAGTTCCATGCGCATCGTATCAGGATTGAAATGCGCACCGACGGGATTTTGCATCCAGCCGTTGGCGATCAGAATCCACAGCGCCGAAAAATTAGCGCCAATGGCAGTAAGCCACGTTGTCGCTAGATGCTCTACCTTGCCCAGTTTCTTCCAACCGAAAATCATGAGACCCACGAACGTCGATTCGAGAAAGAATGCCATCAGCCCCTCGATGGCAAGCGGCACGCCGAAAATATCGCCGACGTAATGCGAGTAGTAAGCCCAATTAGTGCCGAACTGAAATTCCATGGTGATGCCGGTCGCAACACCCATGGCGAAATTGACAGCAAACAACTTTCCCCAGAATTGCGTGGCACGCTTCCATACGTCGCGGCCGGTCATAACATACACGCTTTCGAGTATGCCAAGCAGCGGAGCAAGCCCCAATGTAAGCGGCACGAAGAGGAAATGATAAAGCGCGGTCACCGCGAATTGCAGACGGGATATATCTACTACCGAACTGATCATACACTACCTGTTAAATGATTTTGCATCATGATTGCATCGGGCGTGATGCGATGGTCCGATCCGAAAAAGACGTAGCACAGCAAACATAATATCACGATCTTCGCGATCAAGATTAAACTCACATGCGTCCAGAAACGAGACTCGGAAAACCTCACCATTTGTTTCTGCCTTCCATAAATTTCCAGGATGGATTTACCTGTCCTTCCATAGAAGATATTTGATTCTGGTCAAACACTCTGCAGAAAGTTTATAATAAAATAATCAGTAATCTCAAAGTAGCACAATATGCGCATTCTGGTGATCGATACGGGCAGCTCGTCGGTAAAGTTTAGCGTCTACGACATACCGGCGGGTACAGAATGCTTTGCCTCAGAAATCGAACGTGCCACTTCCATTGAAGACGCGCTGGCTTTAGTGCCTGCGGCGCTTGTGAAAGCAGATATGCAATCCTTCGATGCGGTAGGCCATCGTGTGGCGCACGGGGGCGAACGCTTCGTACAGGCAACTAAGATTGATGATGCCGTGATTGCGGGTATTGAAGCCTGCTCCTCGCTGGCACCGCTGCATAACCCGCCAGCACTGGCCGGCATTGCGATGACACGCAAAGCCTGGGGCAACCTGCCGCAGGTAGTAGTGTTCGACACGGCCTTTCATCACGCCATGCCAGCCCGGGCCATCACTTATGCTGTGCCGGAAGCCTGGCGGCAGGCCAGTGTGCGCCGCTATGGTTTTCACGGACCTTCACATCAATATATCATGGAGCGCGTGGCGGATGAGCTTGGGACTGCGGCAACTCAACTACGCATTGTTAGCTGCCATTTAGGCAATGGTGCTAGTGTTTGCGCCATCGATCGCGGACAATCGGTCGATACTTCCATGGGGCTTACCGCGCTCGAAGGACTGGTGATGGGCACACGCTCAGGCGATATTGATCCCGGCCTGTTTGGTTATCTGAATCGCACGCTTGGGCTCTCGATTGCCGACATCGAAGCGGCACTCTACCGCAAAAGCGGACTTGCTGGCTTATCGGGCATCGGCAATGATGTGCGCGATATTGAAGCCCAAGCAGCGCAAGGCAACAAAGACGCGGCGCTCGCACTCGACGTATTTTGCTACCGCATCCGCAAGTATATCGGTGCCTATGCGGCGGCAATGGGCGGACTGGACGTGCTGGCCTTCACTGGCGGCATCGGCGAGCATTCGGCCAACGTGCGCAGCCGCGTGTGCACCGGGTTTGAGTATCTAGGGCTTTTGTTTGATGAGGAGCACAACGCCAAAGTCAAACTGTCAGGATTTGAAGCGCCACAGTTGCAGCAAGTCGCTTCGCGTGTCAAAGTGCTGGTTACACAAACTCGCGAGCAATGGATGATCGCACGGCAAACCTATGCCTTGCTGAAAAAGGAGTAACCTATGCAGCAAAAACTCAATGTCGGCGAAATCACCGCGCATTTTCTCGCGCGCGCGAAAACCAAACCGGGCATACGTACGGCCGTTGTGCATCCGTGCAGTCATGATGCATTGCTGGGGGCGATTGAGGCAGCACGCGAAGGGTTGATTGAGCCAATACTGATAGGTCCGTGTACGAAAATTGAAGCCGTGGCCAAAGAGCAGAAACTCAACATCTCTTCGTATGAATTAGTCGACGTTCCTCACAGCCATGCGGCAGCGGCAAAAGCGGTGGAGCTGGCGCGAGATGGCCACGTCGAAGCCCTCATGAAGGGCAGCCTGCACACCGACGAGCTGATGAGCGAAGTGGTTAACCGCGACAGTGGTTTGCGCACCGAGCGGCGCATCAGCCATGTGTTTGCCATGGCCACCGAGAATTATCACAAGCCGTTTTTTATCACCGACGCGGCAGTGAATATCGCGCCGGATTTGCTCGCCAAAAAAGACATCGTGCAGAATGCTATCGATTTGCTAATCGGCATCAGTGAAAAGAAGATCGTGCCCAAGGTTGCCATTTTGGGCGCAGTTGAGACGGTTAATCCTGCCATGCCCTCTACCGTGGACGCTGCCTGTCTATGCAAGATGCTCGACCGCGGGCAGATCCAGAATGCGATTATGGATGGCCCACTGGCTTACGACAACGCCATCAGCCTGGAAGCAGCCAAAATTAAAGGCATTAATTCTCCCGTGGCGGGTGATGCTGACATCTTTCTTGCACCCGATCTCGAATGCGGCAATATGCTGGTCAAGCAGCTTATCCTGCTGGCGGGCGCTTCATCCGCAGGCGTGATTCTGGGCGCGCGCGTACCGATCATTCTTACCAGTCGATCCGATGGCGCGGAATCGCGCATCGCCTCCTGTGCACTCGCCGTGCTCATGGCTGATGCCAAGCGAAATGACCGGCTTACATTCCTAAAGGTGGCATAAATTTTTGGTATTTCTTTTCTATCATGCTGTAATATAATGATTTTATTGTCATTCACATTATATTCATAAAACTATCATAATACCTTCATAATTAATCAACTATTTCATGCTAAAATCCTAAGAAATTGGATTAACTCATCTGTGTTATATTTATGGCTCCTCCAACCAAACCCAATCCTGACAATAAACCTGCGCCTGATGCTGCCAATACACCTACCGAGACACCTGATCTCGCCACAACAATCGAGAAAGCCATCAAGGATAAAATTGCTGCAGGAGAAGATGCAGTTATCAAACAGACCGTGAAAACCGGGCCCGCGCTTGAGGCGATGGCGGACGCAATGCTTAAAGATGCTACCGGTATCACCGATGATGAACGCGCGGCAGTTAACGCACTGATCGTAAAAAGTGCATCCGAATTGATGGAAAAAGCTCCGAAGCTGGCAGCCGATCCCAAAACAATGGCCAATCTCCTGTATGATAACCTACAGGACAGCATAACAGATGATCCTAAAGACGCGGCGCTCTCTGAAGCGCTCAAGAAAGCATTCCCTTCCGCAAGCGAAAAGGAAACAAAAGATCAATTCAAGGATGCGATAGGAGATTCGAAAGTTGCAGAAGCTTACCAGGAAGATCACGGTATTGGGGCGTGGCTCAAAAGCTTTTTCCTCAAGTTCGCCAAAACACTTGGCTTGGAAAGAATGTTCTCAAAGTGGTTCGGCGACCAACCAATTCCGGAAGATGCGGATATAAAAAAAGCATCTCAGACTATTGCCGATACCGTCAAGGGGTTAAATCCTCTCAGCTTAAGCGGCCACGATATAGCGCAGCAGGTTAGCGACAAAGTATCCGCCGAGTTACTTAAGCACTCGAAAGAATTTCCTTCCTTTACCGCTTCCCAGCTTGAGGAGATGGCTCAACAAACGGGAGAGCGGGCCGCTAAGGATAAGACTCTTACGGCTGTCGTAAATGCGAAAGACAGAGTATCGGGTTGGGTAGGTGGAGTAGTCTCAGGGGCAATCAATTTCGGCCATACGCTTCTTTCGCCCGATTCCGATCATAAGACATCGCCTTCCCCTACACCTCCCATGGAGAATAAGGGTAAGACTCCTCTCGTTGTGGCAAAATAACTAAGCAACTTTCTTAAGCGCCTCGGCCATCGTTTTGCCGAGTGCCGCAGGAGAATCGGCAACTTTCATGCCCGCCGATTTCATCGCCTCGATCTTTGATTCTGATCCGCCCTTGCCGCCTGCGATAATAGCGCCGGCATGGCCCATGCGCCGCCCCGGAGGGGCAGTACGCCCAGCAATGAAGCCAACGATGGGTTTTTTCGTTTTGCTCTTCTTGATGAATTCGGCTGCGTCTTCTTCCGCCGAACCGCCGATTTCACCGATCATGATGATCGCATCGGTTTCGGGATCGCCTAGGAATAAGTCCAGCACATCGACGAAGTTAGTGCCATTCACCGGATCGCCGCCAATACCGACACAGGAAGATTGCCCCAACCCTTCCGCCGAGGTCTGCGCCACCGCTTCATAGGTAAGCGTGCCAGAGCGCGAAACGATACCGATGCGCCCCTTCTTATGGATATGGCCCGGCATGATACCAATCTTGCATTCACCTGGCGTAATCACGCCCGGGCAGTTGGGCCCGATGAGGCGCGTCTTGGCGCCAGAAAGGGCGCGCTTGACCTTTACCATGTCGAGCACGGGAATGCCTTCGGTGATACACACCACCAGTGGGATTTCAGCGTCGATGGCCTCTAAAATCGCGTCCGCTGCGTAAGGCGGCGGGACGTAAATCACCGAAGCAGTGGCACCGGTCTTGGTGACTGCCTGCTCTACCGTATCGAACACTGGCAGACCCAGGTGCTGGCTGCCGCCTTTGCCGGGAGTGACACCGCCTACCATCTTGGTGCCGTAGGCGAGCGCCTGCTCGGAGTGATAAGTGCCTTCGCGGCCCGTGAATCCTTGGCAGATGACTTTGGTGTTTTTGTTGACGATGATGGACATGAGTAGCTCCTATGCTGCTGCTTTTTTCACGGCTTTAACAATTTTATCCGCGGCGTCGGCGAGATTCTCGGCGGGTAGGATCGGAAGACCGGACGTAGTAAGCATCTTTTTGCCCAGTTCTACGTTTGTGCCTTCCAGACGCACTACCAGCGGTACATCGAGGCTCACCTCGCGCGCGGCAGCAATGATGCCTTCGGCGATGATATCGCAGCGCATGATGCCGCCAAAGATGTTGACGAGGATCCCTTCAACGTTCGGGTCGGAAAGAATGAGCTTGAACGCTTCGGTCACTTTCTCCTTGGTAGCACCACCGCCAACGTCGAGGAAGTTCGCCGGAGTGCCGCCGTAGAGTTTGATGATATCCATCGTCGCCATGGCAAGGCCAGCACCGTTGACCATACAACCAATATTGCCGTCCATCTTGATGTAGGACAGGCCGAATTTAGCGGCTTTGCGCTCGAGCGGGTCTTCCTCGTCTTCGTCGCGCATTTCTAGCACTTCATGCTGACGGTAAAGCGCGTTTTCGTCGAAATTGAACTTGGCGTCGAGTGCTATGATCTTGCCCTGCTTGGTAATCACTAGCGGGTTGATTTCGAGCTGGCTTGCGTCTTTGTCGACAAACGCTTTGTAGAGATTGAGAATGAATTCGTCGAACGCGCCCAGCTGCTCTTTTTTGATGCCGAGCGCAAAGGCGATCTGGCGCGCGTGGAAATGCTGGATGCCGCAAGCGGGGTCCACCGTCACCATGCGGATCTTCTCCGGATGTTTTTCGGCGACTTCCTCAATCTCAACGCCGCCTTCGCTTGAAACCATGAAGGTGATGCGTGAAGAAGAGCGGTCAACCACCATGGAGAGGTATTTTTCTTCGGCAATATCGCTGCCTTCTTCAATATAAACGCGCTTGACCTCTTTGCCTTCGGGGCCAGTCTGATGGGTCTTGAGCTTCATGCCAATCATGTTCTTGGCAAGCTCGGCCACATCGTCGATGGACTTGGCAAGCTTCACGCCGCCGCCTTTGCCGCGGCCACCGGCATGAATCTGGGCCTTGACCACCCAGAGACTGCCGCCCAGCTTGCGCGCGACATTTTCAGCCTCCGCCGGAGTGTATGCCACGCCGCCCTTGGGCACTGGCACATTGTACTTGGCTAAGATGGATTTAGCTTGGTATTCATGGATGTTCATTGGCGTCCTCCTGGAGATATTTCTTTACTATTAGCTTTTTCGCAGACTCGTTCAATAAATTCCGGCAACTTCTTAAGATCAAAATGTTTGGTACTGGAACATTGGATCATATTATTAGGATCGGCAGCCCAATCCTGCATCGCCTTAACCTCCGGCAATATGTCAGAATCCTTTGATTTGCCTTCGTCTGAATCTGGTAAATTAAACGCTACATCAACAATATTGCCAACGGCGCGCACAGAAGAAATAATATCCTGACTGTGATTCCTTCCTGTTAAGACGAGTGCATTTGGATATAGCTGAGTATTTTTGACCTCCGGCAACATAACAACACTTCGCTCACGGTAAATATCATACATTAGCTTATTATATTCCGTATTCATTTCCCGGTTAAACGCCGCTTTTTTATCTGGCTCCAAAGGAAGGTGCGCACCAAATATAAGTTGCATTTGGAAATCCTTGCTAATTCCTACGTCAAACGATAACTGCAAACCACTATGATTCTGTAAATATTTATTTAGTAATGCTGCGGCTTTTTGTCCGGTTCGCGTACGCAGATCTGCTATATAGGCATCGCTATTTGCATATTTTGTATCTATAGGAACGACTTTACAGTCTTTTGTGTTAGCAAAAGTAAAAAGTTTTTCGCTTCTCTCGCGCTCTAAACGCTGCAGGGGCAATGTATTGCCAACATTGATATTATTAGACAATGCGCTCAGCTGATCTTGTTGTAATTCCCAAAGTAGTGGGGCGACATTCAGTCGCTTTGCAATATCCACAATCATCATTTCGTAGGCTAAAGCGTCTGTACTGGAGTGATTTTCCGCCATGAAAATCCTAAAAGGCTTGCCCTCCTCTTTAGCAATTCTTGCTTTCGTTTCGATTTCCGTTCTGAGCTTTCTATAAACTTTGACAGCATCATTTAGCGACGGCGTGCCACTTTCTGTTTCCCTCTCAATTCCATAATATATTCCTCCACCGGCTAATAGTGCCGCTGTAAGACCTAGCGCCTTTCTGCGGCTCATACCTTCAGAATGAGGGGCCCTTTGCTGTTCATCTCTCTGTTGTTGCCTATCGCGACTTTTCTTACTCATAAGCGCCCTCCGCCGCCGGGAGTTATTCCCTTACTATTGGCTTCTTTGCAGACTCGTTCAATGAATTCCGGCATTTTTCTGGGGTTGAATTGCCTTTCAAGCAAAAAGGCGTTTGCGGAATTGTGCGCCCATGCAACATCACTAGTATCAGAAGAAACGAGGCTTTCTGAAAAATCTTTTTTTGCAATTGAATCCCATACACAAAATGCTGCAGTAATCCGCTCGGCCTGCTGCAAAAGAGAAATGATTTTTTGTCCATGCTTAATTCCCACCACAACCAAGCAATCTTCATGATTCTTGATGGCAGAAGCCATGCCTTCACTTCGTCTGTCTGAGATTATTTTATAAGCCGCCTGTCTTTCTGATTCTACTATATTATAACAGGCATCCAGTTGCTCTTTAGTGAAGTTCCCAGGGTGTACGATTTTACAAGGCAAAACAAGACTATCGGGATTATCGGGCAAGAGAATCTCTGCCGACACCATATTACTAGGATAAAGACGAGCAAGCGCTTCATTTGCACGTTGCTGAGTGAGCGTGCGATATGCTTCATTTTCTTCCCTAAGGCTTGCGTATTGCTTATCTATATTACCTACTGGCCACCTCTGATCCAACGCCTTGCGCGCCATATATTGCTTATAAGAATGTCCTGGATCATTTTGAAAATCTGCACTTAGAACGATCTCCATTGGAGTATGTCCCACCTCCAAAAGGAGATTATGGATTCCCAAACGGCCGGCAATATCCATTAACATTAATTCATACCCAAAAGCATTCCAGCTATTATGATCTTCAAGTGCTATGATGTGCAGCGGCGTGTTCTTTTTCTTAGCTTCTTCCCACTTACCTCTGATCTCTGTTTGCAACTTCTTGTAAATTTCGATGGCTTCTTTTTCCGTTAAGAAATGCGATGGCCCTTCGGGCTCATGCTCAGCAAAATATAAGAATTCTTTACTCGCAGCCGTAATACCCAACCCTAAGACCGCCAGATTTCTAAGCGCTCTACGTCGCGATGGATCATACGCCGGCTTCTTCGCCTTCTCCGTGTGCTTGTCCGGAGGTTTTGGCGGAAGAGAGTATTTTCCCATAATTTCCGACTCTACGCTGCCAGCTTAATCCCACTGCACAAGCCTTTCACCGCATCGACCGATTTATCGAACAGTGCTTTTTCTTCGGCGTTGAAAGTGATTTCAATGATTTTTTCCACCCCGCCTGCGCCGATGACCGCCGGAACGCCGACATAGAGGTCTTTCACGCCGTATTCGCCCTTAAGATAGGCTGCGCAGGGAATGATGCGCTTCTGATCGTAGAGGTACGCTTCGGCCATCTTGATAGCCGATGCCGCAGGCGCATAAAACGCCGAGCCGGTTTTAAGCAGACCGACAATCTCCGCACCGCCATCGCGCGTGCGCTGGACGATTTTGTCGAGCACCTCTTGTTTCAGCATCCCCATTTTAACCACATCCGGCAGCGGAACGCCGCCGATGGTCGAATAACGCACCAGTGGCACCATGGTGTCGCCGTGGCCACCCAGAACGAAAGTGGAAATATCTTTCACCGAAACGCCGGTTGCTTCCGCGAGAAAATAGGAAAAGCGCGCTGAGTCAAGCACACCCGCCATACCCACCACCTTGCTATGCGGCAGGCCAGAGACTTCGCGCATCACCCATACCATCGCGTCGAGCGGGTTGGTGATGACGATAACAAAGGCATTCGGCGCGTGCTGCTTAATGGCTGCGCCCACTGTTTTGATGATGCCGGTGTTGATATTCACGAGGTCGTCGCGGCTCATGCCGGGCTTGCGCGGCACACCTGCGGTGACGATGATAACGTCACTACCCTTGATATCAGCGTAATCATTGGTGCCTTTGAGGCGCACGTCTGCACCGTCGACATCAGTTGACTGCGCGATATCGAGCGATTTACCCTGCGGCATGCCTTCGGCGATATCAAATAATACTACGTCGCCTAATTGCTTTTGCGCGATGAGGTGGGCGAGCGTGCCGCCGATCATACCTGCGCCGATGAGTGCGATTTTCTTGCGTGCCATAAAATTCCCTTCAAATTATCAATGAATACACTCGGAAAAATATACCGATAAAATAAGAATACAAAGGGTTTTATCGATAAAGTATGAAGATTTCGTTAACGCCGATGCAAATAAATCGCTTTATGTTTCACCTTGTCACACCTTCCGCTGGGCGCTATTGCTTTTTCCATGTGCCCGTAGCTCAGTTGGATAGAGCAACAGCCTTCTAAGCTGTAGGTCGTGCGTTCGAATCGCGCCGGGCACGCCACATTTTTCAACTGGGCCTATATAGGAGGCTGACGATGTGTATTCTTCGAGGTTACTTTATATTCCTTTCTGTTGTCACATGCTTTTGGTCACAGGCGCTCTATGCTGCCGACCAAAATGCAATAAATGCAACAGATGAAGGCAATAAGCTTTTAAGCGTCACCCCACCTTCCGTTATGGACAAAGCATTGATTCCTCCCAGTGGGGATAAACATGACTTTATGAGTATGGGCAAGTATTTATGGCCTAACCCCAATACTCCCAATGGGCTGCCTTATATTTATAAGGATGGGCAAACCAATCCGAATTGGTCCACTTATGGGGATATGGACAACATAAAGACGATGGCAACTGCAGTGCACAAACTGGTAAAAGCCTACAGATTCACGCATCAGGAAGTATATGCCAAAAAGGCAGCGGAATTTTTACGTGTCTGGTTTCTTAATCCCGCCACACGTATGAATCCAAATGCACGTTGTGGCGAGTCTGATCCAGGCAAACAGGAGGGTGCGCCTGGCGGCGTCATGTATACCATGGATTTGGATAATTTGGTTGATGATATTGCTGCGTTAGAGCAGTCCCCTTCTTGGACGCAGGACGAAAAACAGCGGTTGCATGCCTGGTTCAAGCAATTTTTGACTTGGTTATTGGAAGACAAGATAGCTCTTAAAGAGTCCGCCAATCAGAATAATCACGGAAGTTGGTACGATGTGGAAGTAGTGTCCATCGCTTTGTATTTAGGCGACAACGCTTTAGCAAAAACCGTTCTTGAACAAAGTAAGCAAAAACGCATTGCCAGTATGATCGAGCCCGATGGCAGCCAGCCCGCAGAGTTAAAGCGAACACGTGCTTTGGGATACACGTTGTTTTCGGTCGCGAGCTTTATTAGGCTTGCTGCGTTCGGTGAAAAAGTGGGCGTGGATTTGTGGCACTACGAAACTCCGGATGGCCGCAGTATCCGCAAAGCTATAGATTTCCTTTTGCCCTATATGGATGAAAAACGGCCATGGCCGTATCAGCAAATTGTACCGCTGAGCGAAGACGAGCGCAGATGGTGGAAGGGTTTGTTACGCCAGGTAGCAGAAGCGTATCATGATCCCAAATATGATGAGGCTATCAAGAACTTACCGTAATGCGTCAGATACGTCGTTGTTAACGTGGCGTCACTCATTGGCTAGAATGCCATAGTAAATCATCATCGTGGTAATTGCCGTGATGCTCCTCCTGGGGCATTGGTTTGTGCATTGGATGGTTTTGTGGGCTGAAGGCCATTCCACATGGCTTACTAATAAGCCTTACCACATACTGCTACTTTAATCGCAATTTGAACCCCTAGCATTGAGGATATCGCAAATGCCCACATCCAATAAGAAATATATCGGCGTTGTAACCATAATCGTCTTCATAGCGCTGGCATATGCCTTCCTCAACATGCCCGATCGTCGCAGCCCAACCGAGAAGCTGGGCGATGCGATTCACGACATCGACAAGGGTCCTGATAAGGCCGTAAGGCAGCTTGAGAATCGTACACCAGGTGAGAAACTGAATGATGCCGCCAAGGATGCGAGCGATAACATTACGAAAACTACCAACCCGCAATAGAAGACAATCAAACAATATCTCTGAAAGATATTCAGTCTCCTACAGGAGGGACTCAAACCGCTATTTTAGTGCTATTATCTGCAAGGTGTTATCAGCGCTGCTTGCAACTGATGCGGGTTAAACGGCTTGGAAAATGTATTCAGTGCCTAAGCTTCGACTTTGCCCTTAACCGACAGAAAAAGAATCTGCAGGAGAGCGTTTATATCCACTGGTTTTACCAAATGATAATCGAACCCCGCTTCTTTGGATAATTTTTTACGTTCAGGAGTATGCCACCCGGTTTGGGCGATAAAAAGTGTGTCGGCAAGGCGGGGGCGCATTTTCATTGCCTTACAGACCTGATAGCCATCCAGCCCAGGCATCGTGATGTCGCATACCACGATATTGGGGGTGTAATCATCGAGCATTTCTAGCGCAGTCGCACCATCATTAGCGACGCGCACTTCGTGACCCAATCCCTCCATTGCCCAGGTAATCATTTTCCCGGAGGGAACATCGTCATCTATAACCAATATCTTACCACCCATGATGAGAGCAATCCTACAATTCCTGAAATTTTATTCCCATACGGCGCTAGGGCTTTACGGCAAGACGGAAGTATTCAGGAGCTGAGATCAGTCTGCTTATCCGACTTTTGATGCTCAATTCTATGATGGCGATCGGCATCCTGACTGTGACTTTCTGAATTACCCACACCTCTCTTGCGCAACGGTTTCGTATCTGCTGCATCCTTGGGGATTTTCTCTTTTTTGACATATTCTGACATAAGAATCTCCTCTTTAGAATCGTTTGGCAGGAGTCGACCCGTTAGTATGTTCGCGGCGCGCCTCCTGCCTTTTATCTTCGACGATCAAATGCTGTTGTTCGGATTTCTGATGCGCTTCCTGCAGTTTGGAAAGCATAGCTGCCGTTTGCAAGGCCGTTTGCTTTTCCCCATGAGGGAGAATAACCTTTTTCATACTATGACTCCTTACATTGCATTGATTAAGAACAGAGATTCAGATTACTCAGGCTGAACAATGACCGTAGTCGGGCCACCACTAGATCCGGTATTGCCTTTAGAGCCCGTATTGCCCTTCTTTCCCTGATCTCCAGTCGCACCGGTGTCGCCTGTGTATCCTTGATCACCAGTGGCTCCCTGTCGGCCTGTATTGCCTGTATTGCCCGTGTTACCGGTCGCTCCGGTTGCACCTGTATAGCCAGTATTGCCGGTGTTGCCTTGACTTCCGGTATCTCCGCGCGGGCCAGCAGGTCCAGTGCAAGCGGTAAGACCTAGTGCCAATGCCAGCAATGCGGACGGTAGTGAATATTTCATGAGATTTCTCCTTAGAATGAATTACGTGACAAGCTTTTTCGCTCCACAATTATTCACTGACAGGTTGCAGCTCAGGAAACGATGCAGCACATCCGCTGCATTAGTATGGATCAGATAAGGAATACAAAAAGTAGCCCCGAAACCTGCGTTTAATGACCATCGGGTGATACGCGGCTATACACCCCTATTTTTTCAATTGTTTCTGCTGTGATCTGTCGGTTCTTGAAGAAAGAATTTTCAATCTTTCCATACACTGTGACAACATCGCCGCTGACAATGCGGTTAGTATCTGGAATTCTAATGCCGGAATTATTGACCTCAATCGTACCGTCTTCATAATGTATAGTGAAGCTATTCTTATATACGATTCCGGTGACTATACCCGTCAGTGCCACCTGGCCACTGAGAAACAAGGAGGGTTGAGCCGCTGCGATAATAGCAGGCACTTCATCTCCTTGGGATGCTTCGGGATGTTTATAAAGAACCGTATAATTATCGACAATCTGGAGAATGGAGGAAGCCAGAATCTCATGCTTACTAAACCAGTTATCATCTATCTTACCGGTAACTGTTACCTTATCGCCGACTTTTAGTTGCCGAGCGCTCTTATGAAATAGGTCGTGCAGCGCATCATCATAATCGATCTGGGTGACGCCATTTCCATAGTCTAAAGAAAACCGATCCTTATCGAGGACTCTGGAAACTGTACCGGAAACCGTAACATAGCCATATTTCCCTTCCACATAACTTTCCGCCGTGCGTCCCGTATTTATATTGGTTCCCGTATTAGTCGTTGAGCCATATGTTTGCGCAAAAACATGGGGCGCTGCAGAGATCAATGCAACTGCGAATAGGATAGCAGCGACATCCTTGCGCACTTTTCTGCTGCGGCAGTTAGGGAACATAAAATTCCTTACGTCGCAGCCAGCGCCGGAGCTTTCATAAGAGGCAACGTAACCATAAATTCGGAGCCTTTGCCTAGCCCGCTTTTCACTGTGATATCGCCATTCATTAAGTGCGCCAGTTCCCGACTAATAAAGAGTCCCAAGCCAGTGCCGCCATATTTCCGGTTAATGCTGGAATTAGCCTGCACGTATTTTCCAAAAATCTTTTCTACCTGCTCTTCTTCGATGCCGATACCGGGGTCGGCAACGGTGATGCATACCTCAGAATGCCCGTTTGATCGGCTGGTTTCGGTTACATACAATGAGATGATGCCCTGGCGGGTGAATTTCACGGCATTTCCAAGCAGATTCAGCAAAATCTGGCGAATACGCAGCGGATCGCCCATGAATAATGCTGGGAGTTTTTTGCCAAGACGCATATGCACGCCCAGGCCCTTCTCATGCGCTTTAAAGGTTATAATATTTTTTGCCTCTTCCAGCACTTTGGTAAGATCAAACGGTACGCATTCTAATTCTATTTTTCTATTATCCAGCCTTGAGGAATCAAGCATGTTATTTATCAGTCCCATTAGCATATGCGAGCTGTCACGTAAGATTTCCGCACATTCGCTTTTCTTTTGAGGACTGCACTCTATACTGGCAAGAATCTCCGAGATTCCTAGAATAGCAGTGAGCGGCGTGCCGATTTCGTGGCAAATCATGGCCAGATAATCCGTGCTTTCCAACTTTGAGTGTGATTTTTCCATAAGACGGATGCCAGAGAATTCTTCAATTTGAGCAACTAAACGCATCTTGTTCTCCTCTAAAGTATTGGTTGTATGACTTCGTTCTTCGCGCTAACTTTGGACGATATAAGGAAGCCATACTTAATGTATGTTCGGCTTCAATGCTTTGACATACATCAAAGAATCTGAAAAAAAATTGTGTTTTGACCTAAGTCAAGGAACGTAACTCAATATCGTGTAGGATGGTCGCTCTCTTTCACCTATAACTAGTCTCATGTATGAAGGCCACTAAAGATCGGAAAGTCGAATCAAGGCAGTGTACATCTCTCGGCTTTTTTAAAGATCTTACGCTTTTCGCCGATATGGCTGAGGCCGATGTGGCCCGTTTTATTAATGCCGCTCAGATAAAGAGCTATAAAAAAGGAACATCCCTCTACCAGGAGGGTGAACAGGCAGACTTCTTTTATATTATTTGTAATGGATGGCTGAAGCTTTTCCATACCACAGAAGAAGGTGAAGAAGTAAGCTTGGCAATGCTCACAAAAAATAGCGTTACCGGAGAAAATGCTATTTTTGAGAAGGGGTGTTTCACCAGCAGTGCGGTAGTGGTTGAAGATGCCCAGATACTCAGTGTTCCGCTTACTTTGCTGAAAGATCAGTTGCGGGCGAATAACCAGTTGGCGTTTAATATGCTGACTAGCATGGTGCAATATCAACGGCGTCATGAACTGCAACTGGAACAGTATCTTCTTTACAGCGCTCCTCAGCGCATTGGATGCTTTCTACTGGGATTATGCCCTAAGCTCGAACAGATAGACGGCGTAATACTTAATCTCCCTTACGATAAGACATTAATTGCTTCCACCTTAGGAATGAAGGGCGCGACGTTCTCACGCGCACTGAATATATTGCGGGAGGAAACCGGTATCCATATCACCGGTACGCGCGTGACCATTGATTCCATGGAGCGTTTACTGAAGTTTGTAAACGGTTGCTATTCACACCCCCATCTGCTCGATATTTAGGCAGGCCCAAAGATGGTTTTCAGCCACCCCTCTTCAGGTCTGATGGTCGTCTTTTTCACAATCTGATCCGACAATTTAAAAACGACTGGTTAATTTTATCATTGCCTGATTGGAATGACTGTTGTCCGCCCAGTAATAGTCGTAAACACCCTCAAGGGCCCATGTTTTTGCAGTACATGAGCATGAGAGGAATGTGAGACCAGCACCAAGATCGAGCGTATCATCAGCAGGATTCAACCCTGAAGTTGTAAATGAAGACGAACCAGCAGCAGTGAATGAAGCGGTATTTTCGAGTGTTGGGTTGTCGAGTTCATGAAGCCATTTGAGATGGACCTCAGGAAGATAGGTTCCATCACGATAGCTGAGATCACGTGTCACCTTCACTCCCAAGCCGGACTCAAGAAAATCGTAACTCTGAGAATTCACCTTTAGATCGATGTCGCCAGCGCCGGTTTCCGTATAGCCATCCAGATTCATATGAGTGTACTGGAGTGAAGCAAGCGGTGTGATCGTATACTTCTGGGCGAAGAAGTGATAGCCGGCATTTACAAAACCGGTGTAATCTTGCCCACTGTAGTTGCCTTGCGCAGTGCGCTCTACGCCGGGAAACGAAATATTCCGCGTGTCTGAATAATCGTTCCAGCCAAATGATACATTGCCGTCAACGAACCAAGGCCCACGTTCATGACCGATGTAGGCCGTTGCCTGATAGGTATTGAAACTGGTAGTGGTGTTGAACGTCTCTCCATTTATTGTGCTTCGCGCATATCCCACACCAAGGCCTACACGCGTGTCATGGCTAAGGGGCACATCGTAAGCGGCCATTGTGCCGACTATATTGGAGTTATACCCGGCAAAGCCTTCTTGGCTTCCTTGGGTGCCGAACTCTCCGAAACCTTTCAGCCACCAACCACTGCCCGGATTGTTGTGCCGGCAAGTCGAAGACTCTTTATCGAGCTGTCCGGCCTGATCGGGTTGGCTAACCTGGCCACACATGGTATCGTCCAAACGAGATAGCCAAAGATTCTGAAACTGTTGAGTACCCTGGAAGGTTACCAAAGGTGCTCCCAGGTCCGTAGCTGAAGGGGAAAATTGTATAACCGCATTTGTAACTGCAGCTGGGTCGGTAAGAGCATTGGTTGCAGCCAGGACGTTTGTGAGATCAGGGGTCAAAGGAATGGTCAGTAAGACTGGCACCACCGGATCGGCTGCCGCCGCCTGCAATGGTATGCTGGTTGTTCGTATTTCTACCAAACCATTCAGAGTGCCAGCGAGGGGGACGGCGGAGAAGGTATAAAGTGGATTAGTGGGATCCTGGATTGTCACTGCGACAACGCTTCCGTTAGTGCCACTCGTAGCCTGAACGATATTGAACTGGGTTCCAACCGGGAAGTAAGCTGTCGAGGGAACGGTTACGTTGACCCCAAGTGTCGCTGGAAGAGTTACGGCACCTACCGATACGATGTGACCAAAGAGCGTCGAGCTAGCCAGGGTCGTATTTATGGTGTCAGGCCCCGGATTGTTGATCGCAAGGGCACCGTTGACATTCAGCGTGTTCGTCCCAAGATTAAATGAATAGGCATTCGTTGCGCCGGTAATGGTTGCGCTCACTCCTGCAGTATTGTTTCCCCCAACGACAGAAATTGCTTTAAGCCCATTCGCGCCGCCGACTGCGCCATCCAGCACGCTTCCACCACCAAGTGCCAATGTACCCGTATCTGCTGTGTTGGTTGTGAGAGCGCCAATGACCGTTGTATTTGGTGCAAGACCGATCGTACCATCACCGGAAAAATTCGTGGCTGTTATGTTCGTTGATCCGCTATTAAAATGCACTGAACCCGTTCCGGTAACATTTAGCGTAGTCGAATAGACATCGCCCAGAAAATTTACAGTGTCTCCATTGGCGCCGCCGGAGATGTTGTTAAAGACGACCCCTGCCTGCCCTACAGTACCAAAAACGTTTGAATTTCCATTGAATGTCACGAAGCCTGAACTGGCGGTGTTGTTAAAAATCGCAGCAAGCGTAGGGGCAACCACGCTGCCATTATTGGAATTATTTGTAAAAACATTCTGGTTCCCGACGGTCAGGGTCACCGCGCCCGTGAGAGTCGCGCCTTGTGGCACACCCACACCATCCGACAATGGCGCACTCGAATTGACGACCTGTTGAGCAAAACTCTGTGTGCACCATGTTGTTACGACCGTAAGGAAAAGTAGAAGAAAAATGATGCGGTTTATCATAATTGGTCCCTTTGTGAGCGCGCATTCGATCTAATGAGATGCTGTTGAAAAGCACAATATCCGTGAATCTTGATACACGAATCAACGTCGCGCATTTTGACCTAAGTCAAAAAATTAGATCAAATAGCGTTTCTGATGCCAGATTTTTATCAATGGGTGGTAATGATACCACCGCACAAGGTTTAGACTGGGCCAAAGACGGTTTTCAGCCACCCCCACTCCAGCTTTGCCGGGTGATCGATGTATTCCTGAGGATTATCCACCACACGCTTGAGATATTGATAAGTAAAAGGCCACTCATCTTCCGACTTGATGGTTTTCTTTTCCACAATCTCGATTTTCATATCCGGGGTAAGACGCAGCGTAAATGCCACTTTGGGCCGGTCATCATAGACAGTAGCATGAAGCATGGTTTCTTTTTCCAATGCTTTAAACCGAGCACCCCAGATTTCCGTATAAGGAAATGTGTTCTTGTTCTGCTCAATGGCCCGGTTGCATATTTCAAGATATTGTTGGAATATTTTTTCATATTCCTGCGCGTCTTTCACTTTTTGTGCCTGCTTCATAGCCGTTTATCCTTAGACACTGTTGACAAAGGTTTTACGCGACTGCGTTGCTATTTTGGCGAGGTAGGCCGCTAGGCACGTCGCGCAGCAGGTAGCGGCAACTACCTGCAAGCGGCGTAACGACGCGGATGCCCGCCAAAATACAACCCGAAGGGACGGTCGCTTTTTTGACATGGCGTTGTCATCAGGCTTGCCCGTAGCGTAAACTATGGGCTGCGCCTTCTTCCTAGCCATGTCAAAAAATCGTTCCGTCGCCGTCATGCAAAACCTTTGTCAACAGTGTCTGATCATTTCTGTCTTTATAGCACCATCAGCGGCGCATACTTTGACTTACATCAAAGACCACAGAAAGATTTACGGGCGGCCTCTTATATCCTAGGCAGCGAGCAACTTACACATCTGATCGGTCGATACGGCAGTGCATTCATTGAGTGGTGCCATGGCTTTCGTGCACCCTTCAAACAGAATCTGACTCACTCGGGCCAGCTTATCGAAATAGCCTTCAGTCATGCGCTGCAGGGCCTTGCTCTGTAAATCCGCCATGTCGCTTGCCGTCTGGCACTTTAATGCCTCTTGGGAAGTTTTTACACAATCGGAGAACGAGTTCCGGTAGCTTTCCATCATCTCACTGCCAACCTCTGTGAAAACACTCGTGGCAATACTGCCAAATTCGTTCCACGCCTGGATGTTAGTGGTGCTGATGTCCATGACTTCTGTAGTTGCCGCATGAGTATTGTGGGCAAGGACTTCCGCTTTCTTGAACCCTGTCTTGAGTCCTTCCTCATGGATTTCTTTGAGTGCGTGGACTGCTTGCACCACCCGTTTTGTGGGGACTGAAATATTCTTTATCAGAACGGGAGCCTTTGCTTTTTTCTTTACTTGCTTTGTCATAAAATAGCCTCCTTGAGGGATGAAATGCGTCTATGGATTTTTAATATGAGAGATCTTGGTGCCTTCAATGCTGAGGCTGGCCATAAGCCCCTGTTGATCGAAAATGAAGGCATAGGCATCGTCTTTTAAGGTCGTTGAGGAAAGGTTTTTAGCAACACCTTCATTCACAACCACCACTGTTGGACCCGTACCGATTTCCCAACCGTGCGTTTCATGAACATATTTTATTGCGCTGTCATTCATCAGAAACACTACATATCCGTAGGATTGTGCACCAGCCTGTAAACCCCAGGAAGCGGTCACAGAGTTATAATAGCTGTCGACGACTGAGCCTTGCTTGAGAACACCCTCACCATACGCCCCACCAAAGACAAACCCGGCCTTAACAATGTTGGGGAAAATAAGCACCGCTTTTGCCTGCTTAGCAACCGCTGCTGCAGCCGGGTTGGTGGAAGTAAGCATGCGCAAAGCTTCATTGGCATCTTTGTTCAAATCTTCAGCTGTCTTCGCACTTGCACTGCCAGCCATAGTAACGAACGTTCCTATAACAAGTGCTAAAAATAGCGATTGTATGTTCTTCATTTTTCTCTCCATGGATTGATTTTGCTAAAAAAACTTAAGCGGCTTGCACGGTCCCATGACTGCTGTGTAAAGCAATACGGGCGGCATCTGCCATTTCCGTGGTAGTATGAACAACAATTACAGCTTTGCCGTGCCTGATTTCATTTTCATAACGTTTTGCTTCATCAACAGCAAAACCTGCGCTGATTAAGGCTCCGCTTACACCGCCAGCCAAGGCTCCTGCTCCTGCGCCCGAAAGAGCGACAACAAGAGGGCCTGCTACAAGAAGTCCGGAGCCAGGCACTACGATAACTCCGACAAGAGTCAGGCTTGCGATCAAAGCACCCAGAGCACCACCAAAGAGTGCTCCGGCGGCTCCACCTTTAGTTGCCCGCGTGCTTTCATCATCTGTAGGGGAAGCAAAAATAGTATGACGGACATTATCAGCGACAATAAGGCTCATGTTTCCTTTGTTAAATCCCGTATCCAGCAATTTCGCAATTGCAGCATCGGCTTCCGCTCTGCTGTCAAAAACTCCTGCAATATCTACCATATGCGTATCTCCTTAAAAAATTGATAAAAATTAAATGCATTACTCACGAGTCATATTTTAGTGCTTTATTGATTCACTAGCTGTACCGACAGAGCCATTTTCACCCTGCAATTTTGCCATATGGCGATGATGTTTCTTGGCGTGATCCAACGAACGGGTCAGGGCCACACGTTCTTTTTGCGAAAGTTCTGAAACAGCTGAAGCAAATGCTTCGGTGCGGTTTGCTTCCATTTGATCATGCAACTGCTGAATTTCTGTGCGCTTCTCCAGGAATGCCTTTTTGTCAAAGTCCGGTGCTGTGAGAATCGTATGAAGATCGCCATGCAGACCATGAACCTTCTCTTCTAGATCCTTATTCTCTTCTCTTGCGTTTTTCATGGTCTCACGGAAATCCGCAGCTTTTTGCGCAGGCAATCTCGAGAGAGCGTGATCCATGTAGGCGGAAGTCTCATCTTGCCCTTCTTTACCGTACCATTCGGAATGCGCGATCGCTGCGCCCGAGAAAGCCATTGTGAACGCCACTAAAGTGGCTGTAAGTAATTTTTTCATGACGTGTTTATCCTTCTGTTTAAGTTGAACGCATTATGTATCAGCAAAGGAATACGAATGACGTACGCTAGCGTGAGCTATAATGTTTTCTTTGTATAAAGAAGAGTTCCAGCATCGCTTTATTATTAATCTTCCTCTCGCACCACATAGCTTCATTATATAGCTTCGTGCATACTACATTCTTGATATTCAATGTAACAAACAGCAGGCAACAATATGACTATGAATAAAAAATCACTTTTAAGCGCTGCAGTCATTTTTATGCTCAGTGGCACAAGTGCTACTGCGGAAATGAACGTAGAATTAAATCTAGGTGGGCCGGCGTACACTACCTATCCTACGTATATATCCCCTTACCCCACTTATTATGATCCCGGCCACAGAGGTCATGATGCTAGATACTGGCACGAACACGCAGCACATAGACCCCAGGGTCATGGAGGCCATGAAGAGTATCGTGGCGGCAATGAAGGGCATGAACATCGGTAAGTAAGAGGGAACCTTATGGCAACTATTCTGCTAATAATTCTAATATTGCTTCTCGTCGGTGCGCTGCCTCAATGGCCGCATAGTCAGAACTGGGGTTATTATCCTAGCGGTGGCTTAGGCACCCTGCTGGTTATCCTTCTTATATTAATGTTGTTGGGACGCATCTGAGGTTACGACAATGCACATAGTTCTCACTGTATTGGTTACGGCGAGTCTTATTGCGGTTAGCAACATTGCTATAGCCGAAGAAATCACACAGGTGACGACTGCAGGAGGCAAGGTTACAACCACGATCGAGTCAGCCACCGGGAGTACCCAGATTACTACCTCACCCGGGCAGTCTATAATAACACGCTCCACAAATGGGAGCAAAATCGAAATGGATTCTGACAATTCCGTATATGTCGTTTACCCGGATGGCGCGAGGGTTGCCGCTCCCGATGGTATAACGACACTGATAGATGGCTCCACTATTACTGTTAAAGACGGTAAGCGAATTCCATAAACTACACCTCTGTCCTTCGAATGTAAGCCGTCAATTTCCCGTGATTCAGAGTAAGCCCTGAGATTTTATAAACTTATTGACGACAAGGCGGAAATTTTTGCCAGGGTAGCACGGAATGTGGTGACCGAGTTTGCCGATCTCGCGTTCATCGACTTCATGGGATACGTTTGAGTGTTTCACCAAACTTGCCCGCCGGGCCCGCCAGTGTCTTCGGCTGACTATTGGAAGCAGACTAGGCAGGCGACGTCATCAAAGCGATCGATGTCTTCGCGCGCAGCACGGTGATTACCTCTATACGATAATATTTTATGCCACTAAAAGTTCCTGCATAAAGCGTACAGTAGGCGACAACGTAATAATGTCCTGATAATTTTCAGTTCGCAACATGTCCACTAAGGCACGCCAACTTTTATAAATCAATTGATTGGTCTATAGACATCGCCTCCTTACTATTCTCTTATTATTTATTCTGTTCCGCCATATGGCTTCGTTATATGCGATTGCACATGGTGTTTCCCAGTAGGTTATCTGCTTAAAAAAAACATGGGGAAACGCTTTGGCAAATACGAAGGCGAAGAATAAAAGCTGTAATAATTTCAATGACACTATTGCGGCAAATGAACCACGAGACCTTTCACGGCGTGCTTTTTTTCGGAGCATAACAACCTATGCTCTAGGTGCAGCGATCACTCTTGGTCTCATCCCAAGGCTTACTTTCGCACAAAGCAACAAGATGACGCAGGCAGCGGTCAAATACCAGGATACGCCAAAAGGCACACAGCACTGCGACAATTGTAGCCTTTTTGAGGCCCCGAGCGGCTGCAAAATGGTCGAAGGGAAAATCAACCCGCAAGGCTGGTGCAACGTCTTCACACCAAAGACTTAAGACCATCAGAAACAAAGGCGCTGCAATGAAACGGCAAGAAAATAAGTTTTCTGGGGCCGATATTTTCAAGCAAGTCTGCAAAGCCATTTCTTCTTCTATCACATTGCTCGCTGTGGCTGCTTTCTCTTTTGCTGGGTCGCTGCTTGGTAGCGCTTCCGATGCCTATGCGGTTCCTTCTTTCGCCCGTCAAACCGGCATGCAGTGCGCTGCCTGCCACGTTGGCTCCTTCGGGCCGCAGTTAACTGCCGTGGGCCGCAATTTTAAGCTTTATGGCTATACTTTGGGCAATGATCCGCAGGATTTGAAAGATTATTTAAAGAACTTTTCGGCTATGACGTTCGGCGGTTTCGTGCATACCGATGGCGACCAGCGCAAAGGAATAGAACTGGCCGGCAACGAGGCGCGTTTTAATACCAACGATAACGTGCTCGTCGATCAGACGTCTGTGTTTTATGGTGGAACCCTGTTTTCCCATGTCGGCATGCTTGCTCAAGTCACTTACAGCAATCCCGACGAACAGCTTGCATGGGATAATACCGATATACGTTTTGCCAATGACACGAAGCTAGGCAGTAAAACCCTGATTTACGGCATTACGGCCAATAACAACCCATCGGTGCAGGATGTCTGGCAGACGACACCGGCGTGGGGCTTCCCGTATCTGACATCGGCGCTCATGCCTACTCCCACTGCATCGCCCTATATAACGCAGCTTGCCGGAACGGTAGGCGGCGCTGGCGTATACGGCATGTGGGACAATCTGCTGTATGCAGAACTAACCGGCTATACGACTCTGCCTAATAACACACAGCTCGCTCTGGGTGAAAGCGGACCAGCCCAAAGCGACCACTTAAGCAGCGTTGCACCCTACTGGCGCGTGGCGCTTCAGCATGACTTTGGCCCACACTATGTCGAAGTGGGAACATACGGTATGTATGCCGACCGTTATCCGGATAACATGCGGGGCTTCGGTTCGGACAATTTCCTTGATTACGCCCTTGATGCTTCTTATCAGTTCACATCTAAGGACGGTAAGCATAACATTTCGGCTTATGTGTCAGCACTTCGCGAAAATCAGAATCTTGCTGCCACTTACGCTTCCGGCGGTTCGGCAAATCCCACCGATAATCTGACCAACCTTCGTGCCAATGTATCCTACTATTACAATAATACTTATGGGCTTACATTTGGCCCATTCAGCACGACAGGCAACGCCGATGCGATGCTCTATGCAAATCCAACCAACAACAAGCCGGACACTACCGGCTGGACGTTGCAAGGAGATTATACGCCCTTCGGCACGGCGGATTCTTTTGGCTATCCCCATCTCAATCTGCGCCTTTTCGTGCAGTACACGGCTTATGATAAGTTCAATGGTCTAAGCAGCAACTACGATGGCACAGGC
>Ga0206965_10118_pt1 | contig 24209 bp, 18 predicted proteins | sample Alteio_BWOrgHeat_26_FD_152973 | JGI IMG/M metagenome (GOLD analysis project Ga0206965, IMG submission 152973) | Enriched cells from forest soil in Barre Woods Harvard Forest LTER site, Petersham, Massachusetts, United States -... | ecosystem: Environmental > Terrestrial > Soil > Temperate forest >...
GTGTGAAAAAAATAGAATAGATACAGGATATCAGCCCTGATCTGCATCCTAAAATCTCATTCCGTCAATTTGCGGCAAAATCATACCTTTGTAAGCTCAAAATCAGCATAAGAATAATGTTTGAAAATTTATCGGACAAACTCGACAGAGCCTTTAAAGTATTAAAAGGACAAGGTACCATTACTGAAATAAACGTGGCCGAGACCATGAAGGAGATTCGCAAAGCGCTCCTTGATGCCGACGTTAACTATAAAACTGCCAAAGCCTTTACCGACGACGTAAGGCAAAAAGCTATCGGTCAAAATGTATTGACTGCGATCTCTCCCGGCCAGTTGCTCACCAAGGTGATGAACGACGAACTGACCGAACTGATGGGCGGCAGCACATCCGAATTGAATTTAAGTTCTTCGCCAACCATTATCCTGATTGCAGGCTTAAACGGCGCGGGTAAAACAACCTTCACCGGCAAACTTGCTAATTATTTAAAAACGCAGAAAAACAAAAAACCTTTACTGGTTGCCGACGATATTTATCGCCCTGCAGCTATTGAACAACTGCAGGTTTTAGGCGGACAGATAGGCGTGCCGGTTTATGCTAACCTGGAATCGAAAGATCCGATCGCTATTGCCCGGGAAGGTATAGCACTAGCCAAACAAAACGGTAATAATGTGGTGATCATTGATACCGCCGGCCGTTTGAGTATTGACGAGGCGATGATGCGCGAGATAGAACAGGTAAGAGACGCAGTTAAGCCGCACGAGATTTTATTTGTGGTTGATTCCATGACCGGCCAGGATGCCGTAAATACCGCCAAGGTATTTAATGACAGACTCGACTTTACCGGTGTGGTTTTAACTAAACTTGACGGTGATACCCGCGGTGGTGCGGCCCTGTCTATAAAGTCGGTAGTTAATAAGCCCATCAAATTTATTGGTACGGGCGAGAAGATGGAAGCGCTGGACGTTTTCCACCCTGATCGTATGGCCTCCCGTATTTTGGGGATGGGCGACGTAGTTTCACTGGTTGAACGCGCCCAGCAGCAGTTCGACGAAAAGGAAGCTGCCGAGCTGCAAAAGAAGATCCGCAAAAATAAATTCGACTTTAACGATTTTTACAGCCAGATCCAGCAGATCAAGAAAATGGGTAACATGAAAGATCTGATGGGCATGATACCCGGCGTTGGCAAAATGATGAAGGATGTTGAGGTAGATGACAATGCGTTTAAAGCGATTGAAGCTATTATCCAATCAATGACACCTTACGAAAAAGGAAACCCTGATAGTATTAACCAAAGCCGCCGTAACCGCATAGCCAAAGGATCGGGCACTAACCTTACCGAAGTTAACCGCCTGATAAAACAGTTTGAGGATATGCGCAAGGTGATGAAGCAAATGAGCAATCCTGCCGCTATGGCGAATATGATGCGGAGAATGCCGAAGTAAGCCCCTCGGCCCCCTAAAGGGGGAGTTTAACTGTTAACTTACGCCAATAGTTCCCCCTTTAGGGGGTTAGGGGGCTGGGCTTACACAAAATTCAATCCTGCAAAATTCTTTGTCAACACCTGGCTGTTGTTAACGTTCAGCCATTTATCCAGCAGGGTGGCATATACCTCCCTGAAGTCAATCTGGTATTTTAAGTCGCCGTTATCCAATTGGGCCAGGTCCGGTGCGTCATTATAAATACCTGCTTTACTTAACTTCCCGCCGTATATTAAAATATTGTTGGCGGTGCCATGGTCGGTGCCGTTGCTGGCATTTTGCTCCACACGACGGCCAAATTCCGAAAAGGTCATCACCAGTGTGTCATCCAGTTTGCCGGATTGTTTAAGATCTTTTATAAAAGCGGCCACTGCATCGCCATAAATTTTTAACTGCCTGTCTTGCTGATTTTGCTGGTTAACGTGGGTGTCAAACCCGCTGAGTGAAACATAATAAACCCGTGTTTGAAGTCCGGAATTAATGAACTTCGAAACCGTTTTCAACTGGTTGCCCAGTGGTGTTGCTGGGTAAGCCGCACTAACGTTATAAGTTTTTGATGTATTCTGAATATAATCTGCAGATGAGTAGGTTTCTATCATGGTTTTATACAGATAGCCTAAATTATCCTCGCTTAAATTGGCATCGCTGTGGTCGTGCACCAGGTCCTTGAAAAATGGCTCGCGGGTGGTTTGGTATAATTTATACGGGTCCTGCACCGCTATGCCTTTCATTTTGGCGCCTTTCATGGCAAGCGAGAGCGTGTCATCTACCTCAATGGCGGTATAGGGTTTAAATGTTTGGCAGTTGGCATCAAGGTAGCGCCCTATCCACCCGGTAGTTAAAAACTGGTTGGAATCGCTGCCTGTTTGCCAGATATCCATGGAACGGAAATGCGACCGGTCTGGGTTAGGGTAGCCTACCGAATTAATAATGCTCATCCAACCCTGGTCATAAATTTCCTTTAAAGCCGAAAGACCCGGATTTAAGCCCTGCATGTCATTCAGCTTAATAACATCCGGCTGCTTTACAGCAATAGTGGCTCGTTTTTGATAATAGATGTCATTGCCAAACGGTATAATAGTATTTAGCCCGTCGTTACCACCTGAAAGCTGGATGATAACTAAATTTTTATACCCGCTAAGCTGCGATGAAGCCAGCGCCTCAAGCGGCTTCAAAAAAGCGGGTACCAGTAACGCCCCTGATGCCAGCGCTGTGTTTTTTATAAATATTCTGCGATCCATAATGGATGAATTAGTGAATTAGTGATTTGGCGAATTAGTGATTGACAGAGTAATAATTTTAGTGAATAAACCTGCGTCTCATTCACTAAATCACTAATTCATCAATTCACACCTAACAAAGCTGATACTCCGGCGTTGATACCAATTCAATAGCCATTGCTTTGGTATCTGCCATCTGGTTTACTTTGTTTAAAATAATATTATTCAGTTTTGGTTCCAGTAAAAATTGGGCAATTTCAGCATTCGAAATGTTTTTCGGAACAACACTCAAAAATTTATCCCAATCGGCAATTGCCTGTACCCGCGTGTTTACAAATTGCTGCTGGTTGCGCACGGTGGCCAAGTAAGCCTCATCTTCCGGATCGGCTTTGCCGGTGAAATCAATCAAGCCTCCATTTAACAACGTTGACGGTATTTTTAACCGGTACATTAATGATGAGCTATCAATCCAGTTTCGCCCCCCGGGCCAGCCCGCAACATTGGGCGGGTAAAAAAGCACCTGCCCCAATGCTCTTTGAAACTGCATCAGCATTTCGGGCCGGTCGTAGGTGATATAAAACTGCCTGCTTAATCCCACCAAAAACTCAACCGGCGACTTTACCAGGTTGCCCGTATTTTTATCACTGTAAAACCAATCTGCTGTGAAAACATATTCAAGCAACGGTTTTATTTCGTAATCAGCTTTATAAAACACCTCAGCCATGGCTTTAACATGGTCCGGATCAGGGATCTCATTTACCAGGTATTTATAAAGCTTATTGCTGATGAAGTGTGCCGTTTCCTTTTTTTCGCACAGCATATTCATAATATCTTCACCGCTGAAGTTTCCCGTTTTCCCGAGAAAGGTTTTTTGGCCATCATCATGCAATAATTTCCGTACCAAAAACTCACCATTTTTGTTAAACCCATAGCCCGTAAAGGCACGCGCCGATTCTTTCACATCCGCTTCGGTATAGTTCCCCCTGCCAATAGTAAACAGCTCCATCACTTCGCGGGCAAAGTTTTCATTCGGGTGGTTCTTCTGGTTTTGCTGGTTATTTAAAAACTGCAGCATGGCCGGCGATTCCGCCACCTCGAACAACATTGTCCTGAAGTTACCCAGGGCATTGGTTCGATGTATGTTGTTAAGTTGTTGTGCGAAAAATGCATTATTGGTCCGGCAAGCAAAGTGGTTGTGCCAAAACAGAGTCATCTTTTCCCGGAGTACAGCATCAGCGTAGATCATTTTATTCATCCAGGCAATGTTCATATCCTTTTCTTCCTGCCGTTGCTGTTGCAATAGCATTTTTTTGGCAAGTACATCACCCTTTGTAACCGCACTATAGTCAGTTAGCTGCTGCACGGTATTTAAAGGTTCAATGGCAGCGGTATTATTTAGCAGGTTTTTTACTGCATGTTTTACCGCTACATTTTCATAGGCTTTGGTTTCCTCAAAGCGCATACCGAAGCCAGCCCTCGAAAATAAATGTTTTACCTGTTTGATATTGCTCATAAGTTTTATTTTGACACAGTAATTTACCAATGGTTTAATAGAAATTTACTACTTTTATGTCGTCAAACCCACCTTGAACATGAAAAGGTTTTTTCTGCTCCTGATCATTATCACCACAAACAATTTTATTGCAAGCTCACAAACAAAAACTACGGCAAAAACCGACACTGTAAAAAACAAAAAGCCAACAACAAGTGACTCGGTAAACGTTAAATTCCCATTAAAGCTCAATACAGCTAATTTTAGCAGGATCGATAGCGCTGATCTGAATTTAAACCCTGCTGTCCCGATTGAAAAATATGGTTTTGTAGATACCGCCGACCTTAAGATGACCCGTTGCGATTTTGAAAGAGATGCCAATGCAATGGTGCTTTTTGACCGGGGCGAAATGGCTTTAACTGCTCCCGAAATAATATTGGAGCGCCAGCGGCGGGTAAAAGTATTTAACGACAACGGGAAAGCAGAAGCCAATATCCAAATCGAATTCAATAACCGCTTTGGCACCGAGACGATCCTGGAGATTGAAGGAGAAACCATCAATTTAGAAAACGGGAAGATACACTATACTAAACTCGACCCAAAACTTATTTATGCCGAGCATACTGATAAAAATAAAGATGTGATTACTTTTTCAATGCCCGACGTAAAAGCCGGTTCGGTATTTGAGTACAGGTATATGTGGGCACGTAACTTTTCGAGAAACTTTCCGCCCTGGAATTTTCAATGCAACCTGCCCACACGGTATAGCCAGTTGAATACCTTCATCAACCCGATGCTGACCTTTTCGGTTTACCAAAATACAGCCAAGGTTTTTGTGCGCGATACGGTATCAATGGGCGGCTTCGGCCATGTTTGGGCAATGGCCGAAGTTCCATCAACCAGGGATGAAGCTTATATGCGGTCGGCTGCGGATGTTCTTCAAAACTTAACATTCATTATCAGCTCGGTAAAAGTCAACGGGCAAACCATTAATATTGATCAGTCATGGTCTGATGTTGGCAGGGAAATAGCGGCCGACAAGGATTTCTATAAGCCCTATGAGCAGGCCCTGCACGACGAAGACGATCTGGTAAAAAAAGCGACATTATTTAGAAGTGACGACCAGAAGATTGCATTTCTGTTTAACCAGGTAAAAACCCTGATGAAATATAACGATGGGAAAAATTGGATGTCAAAAGATGGCATTAAAGCAGCCTGGAAGAAAAAAAGCGGCAGTTGGGGCGAGATCAATATGATATTGAACAGGTTATTGAATCTGGCGGGCGTTAAGGCCTACCCGATGCTGGTTAGCACCCGCGATAACGGAAAAATACTGCCCAATTTCACAAACATTTACCAGATAAACAAACTGGTCAGTTATGTGCCGGTGGATACCGGCAAATATTATGTTTTAGACGCCACCGATAAATATAATGTTTATAACGAAGTACCCTTTGACCTTTTAAATTCCTATGGACTTTACCTCAATAAGCTGAAAAACGAATACGCTCTGGTTTTTATGAAATCCGGCAAGCAAGTGAGGCAAGCCGTATTTATCGATGCCGATATCAATCCTGATGGCACCATGAGCGGAACTGCCCAGATCAGCAGTTTCGGCTACCATAAGGGGTCATCTCTCGAACTCCACAAATTGCTCGACGAGGAAAAATACAAACAGTATCTAACCGAAAACGATAATAATTTAAAGATTACGTCGCTCAAATTGGAAGACGCCGATGTAGACTCGCTGCCGCTGATGCAAAATATCAATTTTAAGCTCGACCTTCCTGGAACCGATGACAAGTATATTTATTTTAACCCCAATTTATTTACAACTTTGCACAATAACCCATTTTTAAGCAAAGAACGTGTTTCCGATATCGACTTTGGGTGCAGTAATATTTACACTATAAGCGGCAGGTATAAAATGCCTGCGGGATATAAAATAGATGCCATGCCGAAAATGGAAGCATTGGTAATACGCGATAGGAGCATCATTTTTAAGCGCATCATTGGCGAGCAGGATGGCTACATCGTGGTAAATTATGTGATTAATTATAAAAAATCACTTTATTCGCATGCTGATTACCCCGACATCTATGCCTATTTTAAACAAATGACCGAAATGCTCAACGAGCAGATAGTATTTAAGAAGATTTGATCCGATCTTTTACACAATGACTGCCCCTATAATCAAAAAAACATGAATAAGATTTATTGCACGCTAACTGTTATTATATTCTCTACACTTATTGCAACAGGACAAACAAATCAACAGTTTAATGTAGTAAACCCGCCGGTTGTTAAATTGCCGGAACCGTACGGAAAGATTGACCGGACAGACCTTGAAATAAAATCGTGTGATTTTGAGCCAGATGCCAATGCTGAAGTGCTTTTTGACAAAGGCACGATAACTACTTACACATCTTTCAGCCTGGAGCGCCACGTACGGATCAAGATCTTCAACGATTTTGGAAAGTATTTTGCCAATGTCCGCCTTTACTATGGTACGTATTCGGGTTCTGCCTCAGTAACCGGTTTTCAGGCGGAAACTTTTAACCTGGATGGCGATAAAATAGTTATTACCCCCCTCGATAAAAGCCAGGTTCATATTGAAAAAATTGACAAATTTCATTCTGCTATGGAATTTGCCCTGCCAAATGTCAAACCCGGCAGTGTGATTGAATATAAATACAAAGAAGATTTCGGCGGTGTATGGGATTTTCAGCGCGATATACCGGTACGTTACAGCGAAATACAGGGGACGTTTTCGAATCAATTGCACTTTAGGTTTATTGATCATGTTAAGCAAACCTACTATAAAAATGTTGGGGAAAGCAGCGACCTGGTGCAGGATAAGGTTATGATCAATATTCCGTCTCTGCCAGACGAACCCTATATGACGCCTCGTTCGGAAAATTTACAACGTATAGAAATTTTAAACAATTCAATTGCTGTTAATTCATGGCCAAGGATAGCGGACCTTTTAATGAATTATACTGATTTTTCGGACGAGTTTAATAAACGGATAAAAGGAGGGGATGTCATTGTCAAGCAGGCAAAAAGTTTTAAAACTTATGATGAGAAAATTTCCTACATTTTTAACCAGGTGAAGAATAACATGAACTGGAATAAAGCGCATGGTTTTTTTGCCGATGAGGGTACTGTGAACGCCTGGGAAAAAAAAGCCGGCAATGCAGCTGATATCAACCTGATCTTATACAACCTGCTGACAAAATCCGGGATCAAAGCGTACCCGGTGCTCATAAGTACCAAAAACAATGGCAGATTAAATCCCGCTAATCCTAATATTTACATATTTAACAACCTTGTTGTTTATGTGCCTTTGGATAATGATAAATATTATGTGCTGGATGCAACAAATAAATTCAATTTGTTTAATGCGGTGCCAATTGAGGAATTGAACTCTTTTGGATTGAAAATCGATGCGGATAATAAAGAATATAAAATTGTGTCGATGGAGAATGATGAACCTTCCACACAATCCGTTTTCTTGAACGCGGAGATAACACCTGATGGAAAAATGACTGGTTCGGCCGAGATAACCAGCTCAAGCTATAATAAAATGAGTGCGGTTGAGCGTTACAAAACCGATGGAGAAGAAAAATACATAAAATACCTTTGTAATGGCGACAACGGCTTAAAGGTATCCTCATTCAAATTGGATAATATGGAAATCGACTCGCTCCCATTAACCCAAAAAGTTGATTTTAACGCCGCTTTGGCCGGGTCAGATGAGAATTATATTTATGTTAACCCAAATCTTTTCACCACGTTAAACAAAAATCCATTTTTAAAGGAAACCAGGATGACTGACATTGATTTTGGATACCTGAATAATTATTCAGTTAACGAAATGATTAAGATACCGGCGGGGTATAAAATTGATGCAATGCCTAAAAGCGTAAGTATGTCCATGCCCGACACCAGCATTGTTTTCCGCCGCAAATTTGTTGAACAAGATGGAACCATCGTGTCCAGAATTTTAATCCAGTTTAAAAAGACGGTGTTTTTTGAAGAAGATTATCCAGGGCTTTTTGATTTTTATAAAAAAATGTACGAAATGATGAATGAGCAGGTTGTATTAAAAAAGGGCAGCTGATAAAGCAAGTATTTAAACCCGTTTTAAATAATCGAAAAAATCACGGCGGATATTTATTGAATACATTAATTCATTATATTCGAACCGGTAAACCTTATTTAATAATAAATAAAAATTAACCTTTATTTATTGCTTTGTATCGTTGTCTTAGCAGCAAAAGTTTAATCTGACCAAAAAGATTAGATCGCGGCGGCATTCCCTTGTTCCCATATATTTTTTTAACTATAAAACACCCCAATTGATTAAACTTTAAATATGATGACCAAATTCTTCACCCTCCTTATTGCAGGCTTTTTTTGTTTTATTGCAAACGCCCGGGCGCAAACTGCGACACCTGCAACACAACCGTATGGTAAAGTTGATAAATCGGACCTGGAAATGACCTCGTGCGATTTTGAAAAGGACGCTAATGCCGAAGTGCTGTTTGCCGCTGGTTCTGTTTACTTTGACCAGGAATACAACATCGCCTTTGAACACCATGTCCGTATTAAAGTCTTCAATGACAATGGAAAGGATAAAGCGAATATCAAATTGAGATACCGGGCAGGAAACCGATTGGAGTATATATCAGGCATTCAGGCCGAAACTATCAATCTGAATAATGGCTCCGTGGTGATTACAAAGGTTGATAAAAAGCAAATCCTTTCGCAAAGAATTAATAAACTTTACAGTGAATTTGTGTTCTCGTTTCCGGATGTTAAACCAGGTTCGATAATTGAATATAAGTACGTGCTAACGGCCGCCAGTATTGTTGATTTCCCTGACTGGTATTTTCAAACCGACATTCCCACCCGCTACAGCGAAATAAAAACAGATATTCCAAGCATTTTATATTATAAAAATCTTATTATGGTAAACCAGCCGTATGTAAAAAACACGGCTGATATTAAGGCAATTGCAAACGTTCCGTCACTTCGTAATGAACCTCACATGAGTTCACGAAAAGATAATACTGAACGGATACTTTTTGAGTTAACAAGCGTTAACACGACGAGTTTTCATCAGAACTTCTCGGATACATGGCAAAAAGTTGGAACCGAAGTATTAAATGATGAGGATTTCGGTGGGCAACTCAAAAGGAAAGTAGCCGGAGAGGACGACATTATTAATAAAGCAAAAAGCCTGCCCACAACGGATCAAAAGATCGCTTTTGTATTTAATGAGGTAAAAAATACCATGAAGTGGGATGAGGAGGATGACGCCTATACAAACGACGGAACAACCGAGGCCTGGAATAAAAAAGTAGGAAACTCAACCGAGATCAACCTGATACTAAATCACTTACTTCAAAAAGCCGGGGTTAACTCCATCCCTATGCTGGTAAGCACACGCGTTAATGGCAAAATAAACCCGGCATACCCCAATGGCTACCAATTTAACAAAGCTATTGCTTATGTACCAGTTGATAGTGCCAGCTATTATCTGTTAGACGCATCCGATAAATATAATATCTATAACGAAATTCCGGAGGATATGCTGAACGGTTTTGGATTTTATATTGACAAGGCCAATGAAAAATACGAACTGCTATTTATACAAAAAACTGCCCCTGTAAGAGAAGTAACGTTGATAACGGCTGAAATAAAACCGGATGGAAAAATGACAGGAACGGCAGATATCAGCAGTCTTAGCTATAACCGTATAGAAACTGCAAGGCAATACAAAACTGATGGCGAAGAAAAATTTATTAAATCCCTTACCAATGGCGACAATAATTTAAAGATATCAGCACTAAAAATGACTAATATGGAGGTTGATACACTTCCGCTAATGCAACATATCGATTTTAATTTCGACCTGACAGGAAGTGATGAAAATTATATTTATTTTAAACCAAATTTATTTTCATCAGCATTTGACAATGATTTTTTAAGCGAGCATCGTTTTACCGATATTGATTTTGGTTACATGAGCGCCGATGCTGTAAACGGTGTTTACAAAATCCCTGTAGGTTACAAAGCCGACGCACTACCAAAAAGTGTTAGCATGGCCATGTCTGATAACAGCATTCTGTTTAAACGCATGGTTGCCGAGCAGGACGGTTCAATCTTCGTCAGATATTCTTTGAGTTTTAAGAAATCATTATTTTTCAAAGAGAATTATGAAGAGTTTCATTCATTTTTTAAAAAAATGAATGAAATGATGAATGAACAAATAGTACTAAAAAAGGCTTAACGAAATGATGTTATCAAACTATAAAAAATACCTTTTGCTGGCTTTCCTGGGCTGTACCGGCATATTTTCAAAAACCCATGCCCAGGAAAAGGTCAGCCCGCAGGCTTATTCCGCTGCTGGGATACCCGACTCACTGAAAGAGAATGCGAACTCAGTGCTTAGGTACAGCATGGAGTACGATATAGTTAATGGCCCCGGCAATATGACCAGTAAAGTACACCGGATAGTTACCATACTAAATGAGAAAGGCGACAGGGAAGCAATTCTGGCGCTTTTTTATAACCGCAAATACGACAGTTACAGCGATGTAAGCATGAAGATTTATAACGCGGAAGGCGGGCTGATCAAAAAGTACCATAAAAGCGATATGGAAGATTATTCAGCAACTCACGGTGCTGACCTGGTCACCGACGGGCGGGTGCTTGCTGTACAGCATTCAGTTGCCGCTTACCCCGAAACCGTTGAAATCGAGTATGAAGAAGATACTAAAAGTTTTCTGGATATTGGCGGATGGGAAATTCAGGGAAACCAGCAGTCTGTTCAAAATTCCTACTACCATATTACCATTGATGAGAATGCAGGGTTTCGCTATTTAAATAAAAACACTACCGTTAAACCAACAGTTACCACTGTTAGCGGCAAGAGTGATTATAACTGGGAGGTAAACAACCTTAAAGCCATCAAACTGGAAGAAGGCGCCGAAGCCTGGCGGGTACTTCCCAGGCTATACTTTGGGGTAAAAAATTTCAGCTTTTTTGGGATTCCAGGCGACTTTAGCAGCTGGAAAAGCTTTGGAAATTGGTTAAGAGTGCTTGATGCAGATGTAACTTCACTGACACCTGAACGGGAAGCTGAGATCAGAAAAATGACCGACACTATTAAAACAGATAAGGGAAAGGCGAAGTTTTTATATAGTTATTTACAACAAAGTATGCGGTACGTAAGTATCCAGTTAGGCATCGGAGGCTATAAACCTTTCGCAGCTACTTTTGTGGATCAAAAAAAGTATGGCGATTGCAAAGCACTCGCCAACTACATGAGCGCGTTGCTTAAAGCAGTTAATATACCTTCCTACTGCGCCGTAATTAATGCCGAAGCCAACAAGGAACCGGCTGATCCTAATTTCCCGTTCAATAGCTTTAATCACGAGATTTTGTGTGTTCCCTTTAAAGGGGATACCACCTGGCTTGAATGTACCAGCAATACAATGCCATTTGGAAAGCTGGGCTCTTTTACCGAAAACCGCAGGGCTTTGTTAATCACCGAAGATGGCGGCAAATTAGTTAACACCCCACGCAGCACCATGCAGGATAACCAATTTAATGGGGAGGTTGTACTAACCCTTAATGAAGATGGCAGCGCGAAGGCAAAAGCAAAGATTTCGGCTACAGGCGGATACAGGGAAGAGTATATCGAGATCTCGGCGCAGAAAGTGGATGAACAAAAGGAGTACTATTTGGGCCGTTTTAAAATTAAACAGCCCTCGTTGTTCAACCTCACTACATCGCCCGATAAGGAAAACCCCAAAGTACTCAACTTTGAACTGGAGTATGATAAGTTTGCCGATATAATGGCGGGTGATAAACAATTTTACAAACCAAGGGTGTTTGACCTGATGACCTTTACCATCCCAGTTGAAGAAAACCGTAAATCGGACTATTATTTTGAACATCCTTTGCAAAAAACATGTACAACTACTATAGTCCTACCGGCTGGTTTTGAGATAGAAACGCTGCCTGTAAATCAAAGTTTAAAATTTACTTATGGCAATTTCGAAGTAAACTATACTTATGACCAGGCAAAAAACCAGGTGATAAGTACAGCAAAATTTAACATCAGCAACCATGTCATTCCGGCGGCCAAATACACCGAGCTACAGGTTTTCCTGGATAACGTTTACAAAGCGCAAAATAAAAAGCTGGTAATACGTCGTAAGGCGTAAATTTGGCCGGATGATATTCAGGCTCGACGACCGGTTGCTTTTTCCTGATCCTGAACTGGCTGAACCCGACGGGCTTTTAGCCATAGGGGGCGACCTTTCAACGGAACGCCTGTTGCTTGCCTATCAAAGCGGGATCTTTCCCTGGTATAGTGATGACACACCTATCCTGTGGTACTCGCCGCATGAAAGATTTGTCATCTTTCCACCTGAATTAATAATTTCCAAATCGATGCAAAAGGTTTTAACCCCGGGCAGGTTTACCGTTACCAGCAATCAATGTTTCGAAGAGGTTATCACCAACTGTTCTTCCATAGAACGCTCCGGGCAGGATGGCACCTGGATAACCACCGAAATGAAGGATGCTTATATCGGGCTTCATCAAAAAGGCTATGCACATTCAGTTGAAGTTTGGCAGGAAGATGTCCTTGCCGGCGGTCTTTACGGCATAAAAACAGGAAATGTATTTTGCGGCGAAAGCATGTTCAGCCTGGTAAGCAATGCCTCGAAAGTGGCCTTGATATATTTATGCGGGATGGGATATGATTTGATAGATTGCCAGGTTTATACTCCGCATTTAGCTTCGATGGGCGCCCGAATGATCAGCAGGAAAGAATATATGAAGTTTGTGAATGGTGAGTTGTGAGCAGTGAATAGTATCTTTGGTTTTGCAGTTTGCAGTTATTAGTTAGCAGTTTGCGGTTTTTAAAATCCAGGCATGCCGGCAGCCCACCGCAAACTGCCCACTGCAAACTAAAAAATGGATATATTAATACATAAAGAACGCATCATACTTGGCATCGACCCGGGAACGGCAGTGATGGGGTACGGCTTGATAAAAGAAACCGGTCCTAAAATTGAACTCATCAGCCTTGGTGTGGTGAAGATGGATAAAATTGACGACCACATGCTGAAACTGCAGCGGATCTTCGAAAAAACTGTCGCGCTCATTGATAATTACAAACCCGATTGCATGGCCCTTGAAGCGCCTTTTTATGGTAAAAATATCCAGGTGATGTTAAAATTAGGCCGTGCGCAGGGGGTAGCAATGGCTGCAGGTTTATCCCGTAACATTGATATCACCGAATACGCTCCCCGGAAGGTAAAACAATCCATCACCGGCAACGGCAGCGCCACCAAGGAACAGGTAGCCGCCATGCTGCAAAACCTGCTGAAGTTTAGCGAAACACCCGATTTTTTAGATGCTACTGACGGCCTTGCAGTTGCAGTATGTCACGCCTTTCAGCGGATGCCTGCGGGCAAAAGCAAGGGGACAAGCAAAAAGAGCTATTCCGGCTGGGATACTTTTGCAAAGGACAATGCCAAAAGGATTATTTGATGTGTGGATGAGGATCAATGTTCAGATGATTGATGTGCGGATGTGCAAATTTCAGATGTGCAGATGAAAAAGCCAAATGGTGCTATCACTCTTCTACGCATCATCTGCACATTAGGAAACCATCTGCACATTTGCACATCCGCATATCTGCACATCATCAAACATCCCGTTTCAATGCTTCCCTGATCTTGTAGGCGGTAGCTTCCAGTTCCTCCGCCGTAGGGTTCAGTTTCGGCCTTTCAAAATTAATATCGCTCATCCGGTTTAAAGGGATCAGGTGGATATGGGCATGAGGAACTTCCAAACCGATTACCGCAACACCAACTCTTTTACACGGAATGGCTTTTTTGATGGCCCCGGCAATAATTTTAGCAAATATCTGCAAACCGGTATAAAGTTCATCATCAAGGTCGAAAAGGTAGTCGACTTCCTTTTTCGGGATTACCAGCACATGGCCCTCCGCCAGGGGGTTAATATCCAGGAAAGCTAAATAATCATTGGTTTCAGCTACTTTATATGCCGGGATTTCGCCGGCTACTATTTTTGAGAAGATGGTCATGGTTAAGTATAAATTATTGAATTAGTGAATTATTGATTTAAGAATATCCGATCAGGCGACATTGTTTGTCAAGATTTTATTTTTTCAATTCAATAATTCACTAAATCGGTAATTCAATAATTATCTGCTTATCTCCAGTATCTCAAACTCTATTTTACCGGCAGGAACCGTGATCTCGGTTTTTTCGCCAACTTTTTTACCCAATAAACCTTTAGCTATTGGGGATGCCACCGATATTTTCCCTGATTTCAGATCGGCTTCGCTTTCTGATACCAGTTGGTAGCTCATCACTACACCGTTTTTCATATTCTTTATCTTCACTTTTGATAAAGCCAGTACCTTCGAGGTATCAAGTTTTGATTCATCAAGCAAACGCGCATTGGCTACCACCTCCTGCAAATGGGCTACTTTGGCCTCATGTAAACCCTGGGCTTCTTTAGCCGCATCATATTCAGCATTTTCCGAAAGATCACCCTTATCACGTGCTTCCGCTATCGCTTTTGAGATATTGGAGCGGCCTGTCGTTTTTAAATATTGTAATTCCTCTTTTAATCTTTCTAAACCTTCTTTGGTATAATAAGCTACATCTGCCATAACGCACAATTTAAATAATTAACAATTTAGTTCTATTGGTTGCCAAAAAAAACCGCCCTCCCTGTTGAAGAAGGACGCGACCACATAAAAAACAAACAAGACTATATGGGCTTGCCTACATAGTCTTGCGTTGAAGTGTAGAACGAAGATAAGTGATTTATGTTTTAAAATGCAAATTTTTCTTTCAGTCCATAGTCGATGGTCCATAGACCATGGTTTCTATATTGAAAGTTCTTCCTGATCGATCGTGGCTATCGACCATGGTCCATGGACTATGGACAAAAAAACACTAATCTCTTACCTCTAATCACAAATCACTACCTTTGTCCCATGATCATCGAAGTATTAAAATCAAAGCTTCACCGCGTAAAAGTTACACAGGCGGAACTGAATTATGTGGGCAGCATCACTATCGACCAGGATTTGATGGATGCAGCCAATATGATTGCGAACGAAAAGGTTCAGATCGTGAATAACAATAATGGCGCACGGTTTGAAACCTATATTATTAAAGGCGAGCGTGGTACGGGAACTATTTGTTTAAATGGCGCGGCTGCACGTATGGCCCAGGTGGGCGATATTGTGATCATTATGTCATACGCCTACATGGAAATGGACGAGGCCCGCAAATATGAGCCGATATTGGTATTCCCGGATGCCGATAATAAATTAATTAAATAAATTAGAGCCCTCCTGAAACTAATTTATCTTAAATGAGACTGCTATTTTTGTTGCCCTTGCTTTTTATTGCATCTCTTGTTGCAGCCCAGGATAAAATACTAAGCGTTGCCTTTTTAAAAAACGACGGAAAACATGTTGACAACAGAGATAGTGCCGACTACATCAGGCTAGTCAGCGCACCCGACTCCGGCACTGTACTGTTTAATCTTGCCGAGTATTATAAGGATGGTAAAAGAAAGCTGATCGGCAAAACCTCGAAAGTTGAACCTATACACATGGAGGGTCAGTGCATTGCTTTTTTTAAAACCGGGATCAGGAAAAGTACCTGTTCCTATAAAGACGGCATCGAAACCGGGCAGGAATATGATTTTTTTCCAAACGGTAAACCCTATTTGCAACTGGCGTACCCGGAAAACGGCGATATTTATAACGCGTTTAGCGGTAATTACCTGATACAGATGAATTTCGATACGCTCGGTAATAAACTTGTTGAAAACGGGAACGGCTACTACAAAGGTTTTGACGATAGCTTTAAAATTGTTGTGGAAGAAGGTGGCGTTCAAAATGGCAAAAAAGATGGCGTTTGGAAAGGCTTATTCAATAAAAACAAAGCGCATTTTATCGAAAGTTATATCAATGGCACATTAATTAGCGGCACAGCTGTTTATGAAGATAGCAGCACTTCCATTTATAAAGGGGCGCGGGAAGTTCCCCCTCAATTTAAAGGCGGGCTGGGTGCTTTTTATAAATACCTGGGCAATAACATACAATATCCGGACGATGCAAGGGAAAGGAATATCCAGGGAGTAGTTTATTTAAGCTTTGTAGTTGAAAAAGACGGCAAGCTGTCGGAAATAAAAGTTAAAAAAGGGGTCTATCCCCCGATTGACAGTGAAGCGCTGCGGGTAATGAAAAGATGCCCGCTATGGGTACCCGGAACCCAATATGGCAGAGCTGTAAGAGTCGCCTACGATGTCCCTATTTCGTTTTCATTATCCGATTAATTCCGGCCTGGTACCGCTGCCAGGCCCAGCACAATGTGCAAATGAGCGTTAACATCAATATGGTTGCGTAGTTTATAAACCATCCTGATCCGCACTTTTGCTTCGCGCACCATTTTTTCTAATTGATGGGTATTGTCAATATCCAATACCATTACGTTGCCAAGGCCAGCGGTGATATCCGTGCGTGATGCAACCAGTACTTCATCCGTACTGTCGGCTTTTGACATGTACACTTTCAGCATGGTAAGGTTCCCGATATTAAAATCGTGCGGCTCCCTCGATTCCACCCGGGCCGATTCCATCCTTACCTCGCTTACCCTATCGGCATTATTGCCGTCTTTTTTAAAATCCTGGTCGAAGCTGTTGGCCATACCGGTTACTGACAATTCAACGCCAACGGCAGATGACCTTGGGATTTCTAAAGTAGTAGTGTAAGGGAAAGTTGATTTAATAACAGATTGCAGCATGGCGCAGCTGCCCAAAACAAGGGTAATTACCGGTAAAATAAACCAAACTTTCCTTTTCATAATTGGCGCTCTCTATTGCTAAAAACAAACACCACAATAGCCGTACATAAAGCTAATGTTAAATTTTGAATAAAGTTAAGTCAATGAAAAATACTGAATAAATCGCAAATAATTAACGATGATATTGCCGGCTTGTCCGTCCGGTTTTATACGCCGATACACAAATTGGCTACGCGGACGAAACCATAAACCTAAACTCATCACAAACTTCCGATATCCAAAAAACACAGTTATGAGGCCCTTTAAAACCTAATCAACCACTCTCTTAATCAACCCAATCAATCATCCTCCAAAAATTCAAAAAAAAATCACCGAATACCCTTACAAAGCGTATCTTTGCACCCCGACAAGAAGATACCGGATTGCGGAAACAATTTCGGAGAATTTAAGCCGGCATTTCCGCACGAAGGCAGCTTTCCTCAATAAAAAAAGCACATGCCCAAAAACACCTCCATTAAATCCATTTTAATTATCGGTTCAGGCCCAATTATTATTGGCCAGGCCTGCGAGTTTGACTATGCCGGTTCGCAAGCCGCGCTTTCCCTGAAAGAGGAAGGTATATCGGTATCCATCATTAATAGCAACCCTGCTACCATCATGACGGATAAGGTGATAGCCGACCACGTGTACCTGCTGCCTTTGACCGTTGAAAGCATTGAAAAGATATTAAAGGAACAAAAAATTGACGCTGTACTGCCCACCATGGGCGGCCAGACAGCGCTTAACCTTTGTATCGAAGCGGCGGAAGCAGGGTTATGGGAAAAATATGATGTAAAGATTGTTGGGGTTGATATTGCAGCGATTGAGAAAACCGAAAATCGCGAGGCTTTCCGCCAGTTAATGGTTGATATTGGTGTAGGCGTTGCCAAATCAAAAATTGCCAACTCATTTTTAGAAGGGAAAGAAGCGGCCCAGGAGATCGGCTTTCCGCTGGTAATCCGCCCGAGCTATACTCTGGGTGGTAAAGGCGCAGGCTTCGTGCATAAAAAAGAAGATTTTGATGCATCATTAAGCCGCGGCTTGCAGGCATCGCCAACACACGAAGTTTTGGTTGAACAAGCGGTATTAGGCTGGAAAGAATATGAGCTGGAGTTGCTGCGTGACAACAACGATAATGTGATCATCATCTGCTCTATCGAGAATTTCGACCCGATGGGTATCCACACCGGCGACTCGATCACTGTTGCCCCGGCGATGACGCTGAGCGACCGTTGTTACCAGTCGATGCGGAACCAGGCCATCAAAATGATGCGCGCTATCGGTAACTTCGCCGGAGGATGTAATGTGCAGTTCTCGGTAAACCCCGCCGACGAGGCCATCATCGCTATCGAAATTAACCCGCGTGTATCGCGTTCATCGGCACTGGCATCAAAAGCAACCGGTTACCCCATTGCTAAAATTGCTGCCAAACTGGCTATAGGTTATAACCTTGACGAAATAGAAAATCAGATCACCAAAACAACTTCGGCTTATTTTGAGCCAACGCTTGATTACGTGATCGTGAAGATACCACGCTGGAACTTTGACAAGTTTAAAGGCGCTAACCGCGAGCTTGGCCTGCAAATGAAATCCGTAGGCGAAGTAATGGGCATTGGCCGCAGCTTTATTGAAGCGCTTCAAAAGGCTTGTCAGAGTCTTGAGATTGGTCGTGCCGGTTTAGGTGCCGATGGCCGCCAGAGTCGCAACCTTGAAGAAATTATGTACAGCCTGGAACACCCGAGCTGGGACAGGCTTTTCCATATTTACGACGCGTTGAGTTTAGGTGTGCCGATTGAATCGGTTCGCAAAGCCACCAAAATTGACCGCTGGTTTTTAAACCAGATAATGGAAGTGGTGAACCTGGAGAACGAACTGCGCCGTTATTCATTAAATAATATTCCCGAAGAGTTTTTATTCACCCTTAAACAAAAAGGATTTTCGGATACCCAGATCGCTCATATTTTGGGCAACGTAAGCGAAGAGGATGTTTACCAGCGCCGCAAGGCCTTAAATATGCACCGGGTTTATAAAATGGTGGATACCTGCGCTGCGGAGTTCCCGGCCAAAACGCCATATTATTACTCCACTTACGAAGGCGAGAATGAATCCATCGTATCTGATAAGAAAAAGATCATCGTATTAGGCTCGGGCCCTAACCGTATCGGCCAGGGTATTGAGTTTGATTACAGTTGCGTGCATGGCTTACTTGCCGCAAAAGAATCGGGCTTTGAAGCCATCATGATCAATTGCAACCCCGAAACAGTATCGACCGATTTTAACATGGCCGATAAACTGTACTTTGAGCCGGTTTACTGGGAGCATGTGCGCGAGATCATCGAACTGGAAAAACCTTATGGCGTAATTGTTCAGCTGGGCGGGCAGACCGCTTTAAAAATGGCTGAAAAAATGCACGAGCACGGCATCAGGATCATCGGCACCTCCTTTGACAATATGGACATTGCCGAAGACCGGGGCCGTTTCTCGGACCTGTTGAAGGAACTTGAAATACCTTATCCAAAATATGGGGTAGCCGAAAGCGCCGAAGAAGCGCTGGAAGTAGCCCACCAGGTGGGTTACCCGGTATTGGTGCGACCAAGCTATGTATTAGGCGGGCAGGGCATGAGCATTGTAATTAATGATGAAGACCTTGAGAAGGCGGTAGTAAGCCTATTAAGAAACCTTCCCGGAAACCGTGTGCTGATAGATCACTTTTTAGATCGCGCTTCCGAGGCCGAATCAGATTCCATCAGCGATGGGGACGATGTACACATTATCGGCATGATGGAACACATCGAGCCTGCCGGCATCCACTCAGGTGATTCATTTGCCGTGTTGCCGCCATTCGACCTGTCGGATAGCGCCATCGCCCAGATGGAAGAATATACCGTAAAAATTGCCAAGGCGTTAAATGTACTTGGATTGTTAAACATCCAGTTTGCCATAAAAAACGACAAGGTTTATGTGATCGAGGCCAATCCGCGGGCATCGCGTACGGTACCTTTCATTGCAAAAGCTTATGATGTTCCGTACATCAACATTGCTGCCAAATGTATGCTGGGCGTAAATAAGCTGAAAGATTTTACTATCGAGCGCAAACTTTGGGGTTATGCAATCAAAGAACCGGTATTCTCCTTCGATAAATTCCACGAGGTAAATAAAGAGCTTGGTCCCGAGATGAAATCAACCGGCGAGGCTATCCGCTTTATCCCTAACCTGCAGGATCCTTATTTCAGGCACCTGTATAAGGAAAAATCGATGTATTTGAGCCGTTAGGAAGCCTAAAGCTCAAAGCGTAAAGACCAAAGCTTTTTTGCTTTCTGCTTTAAGCTTTAGGCTTTTTGCTTGTTAATATTTGTTAAATTTGCACAATCAAGTAATATTAAGGCTATAATTGCAGTTGAATACATTCACCGCATACTAGTATGATTAAAATCTTTTACTCCTTTATCTGTTTATCCGCATGAAAATCCCCTGCTTACGTCATATTTTATTTTTTGCATTTCTTTCATCTTTTATATTACTGAATACGGGATGCTCAAAAAAAAGCTCAACTACCGTAAATGCTAATATCCCTTTGGTTACTACTACAGGCGTTATTATAGGTGTTACTGCAACAACAGCGCAAAGCGGCGGTATATTGGTAAATGCCGAAAATGGAACTGTCACCGTTAGCGGAGTTTGCTATAGTTCAACCAATACTGTACCTACAACCGCCGACAGTAAAACAACCGATTCGCTAAAAGACACAGGTTCGTCATTAAAATCTTTTACAAGCAACCTTACTGGCTTAACTACAAATACCACTTATTATTTAAGGGCCTACTGCACCAACGAAGCCGGTGTTGGCTACGGCGGTGTTTTAAAGTTCACAACTACCGGCAACACATTGGTAACGGCAACGGTTTCAACATTTGCCGGTACCGGTACACAGGGATATCTTGATGGGCCTTTAACAAGCGCCATGTTTAATAATCCACAGGGTGTAACAGTTGATGCAAGCGGCAATTTATATGTTTCCGACTCATTTAACGACGTGATCAGGAAGCTGACATCCGCAGGAACATCTACCATAGCAGGTAATCAAATTATTGGTTTTGTTAACGGGTCAGCACTTAATGCCGAATTTTATGCACCCAACGGCCAGGCGTTTGACGCACAGGGCAATTTATACGTTGCCGATTTTGGCAACAATGTGATCCGTAAAATAACCCCAGCAGGCGTGGTGAGCACCTATGCCGGTACCGGCGTTGCTGGCTACCGCAACGGGGCCAAAGATTCAGCAAATTATCACGGATCAACAGACTCATTAGCGGTATTTAATAACCCCGAAGGTGTTGCCGTTGATGCAGCAGGTAACGTTTATGTAGCCGACAGGGGTAATAATGTGATCCGCGAGATTTTAACAACCGGCCGCACCAAAACGGTTGCCGGCAATAGGGTTAAAGGCTTTATTGATGCTACAGATGCTGCGGCTTTCTTTGACAATCCAACAGGCGTAGCGGTTGACAGCAAAGGTAATTTGTACGTAACCGACCAGGGCAATTCGGCATTGCGGAAAATTACTTCAGCAGGCGTTGTTACCACGCTCGCCGGCAATCCGGTTCAAACAGCGTTGCTTAACTTTCCGTCAGCCATCACCATTGATGCAAACGGCAACCTGTTTATGGCTGATGAAGGCGGCAGGATAATGGAATACAATTCAGCGGGTGTTTTATACTACCTTGCCGGTGCGCTCAATTCATCAGGTTTTGTAAACGGCGACGGAAGTACTGCGAGATTTAATTACCCACAGGGTATAGCTGTTGATGCCAGCGGCAATATTTACGTGGCCGACCAGTATAACAACTGCATCCGCCAGATAACCCTCACCACCAGCAATGTTGCTGCGGTACGAAAAAATAAGGTAACGATAAGATAATCAGTAGCCAGTTATAAGGCCCCTAACTTATTTAAAGCGTAAAATAGCCCGGTGCAATGTAAAGCCTGGGCTATTTTATTATCCAGCAGTAATTGTTTTACCTGCGGGATAGTAAACGTCTCCACAATGATCTCTTCCTGTTCATCCAAATGCTGTTCCTGCACTTTTTTACCGCCTCTGGCTAAAAAGCAATAGGTTTGATTATTCGCGGTGGATGGATTGCCATATACAGTACACAACGGTTCAAAATCGTCAAATAAATAACCGGTTTCTTCCAGCAGCTCACGGCGCAGGCCTTGTTCCGGCGTTTCACCCTCATCAATTACCCCTCCGGGTATCTCCAGCGATACAATGCCGGCCGCATGGCGATACTGGTGCACCATTAAAATTTTATTGTCTTCGGTTATGGCAACTGCATTTACCCAGTTGCTGTATTCCAGCACATAATAATCTTCAACAATGTGCCCGTTGGGCATTTCGCACCTGTCGGACCGTAAGGTAGCCCAGGGGCCTTTATGAATATAATGGGATGAAAGTTTTTTCCAGGTAAGATTTTTATTGTCCATAGTCGATGGTCGATAGACCATAGCAAAAATGGCTAAAAAAGCCCGAAAAAAAAAGACCACAGCAATTACCGTGGCCTTAAATAGCTTCAAACATGGACTATGGTCCATCGGCTATGGACTCAATTACGACTTCCTCAGCGTATTTACATTTACATGCGGCCACAGGATATCGCCCTCCAATTTAAATTTCTTGATAAAATTCAGATCGGTTTGCTGCGAATATTGCAGTTGTTTAAAGGTTAGGTCGCCCAATACTACGTCCTCAATCCAAAAAGTTGACTGGAACCTTGAAGGATCCACATATTTTTCAACAAAGGGGATGTTCGCGATGTTGCCGCCTTTATTGGCTGTATCTACCGTTATGGTAGTTACATTGGTGATGGTTTGAGTTGCGGCCGTATCTGCCAGGGTTTTGTTTACATCTGCCGGCGCAAATTTTCCGGTAAATTCATTTTTTGTGTACTGATCGATATAGCCGTATTGCGGAGGCAGTCCAGCCGGTACCGGGATAGCGGTAATAGTAGGGAAAACAGGTATCCCCGTTGATACATCAGCATTGCCAAGTGCTATTACCACGTCGCCATGCGGGATAGCCGACATCCGGGCGATAGAAAACGGCCTGGCGATATTCGATTCAACTACCGGGCCGTCTGGCTGTGCCTCTACATCGGCCATGTTTAGCCACATGCCATTTTCTACGTGCAGGATACCATTAGGATACTTCATGTCATTTATGGTAAGCTCGTACAGCAGGCCGGTGATAAATTGCTGTGTTAACCCGCCACGGTTTGGCACGGGAGCGGTGATGGGTGTAAAGGTGATGGTTTCCGAATATTGCTGGATCAGCACGGTAAAGGTTGGCAGTCCATTCTTCATCGAAGGCACCGCGATCAGGTTCCATCCGGAGTTGCCGGTCCAGGTTCCTTCAAGATCTGCCAGGGGGCCTAATTTGCTTGCTACTTCTTCGGGCGAACCGCCAAGTCTTACAAATCCTTTCAATAATGCGTCGTTGTTTGCTTCCATTTTGTGATAATTTTTTAGGTGAATAATCACGCTAAAGCTAAACCAAAATAAAAGAGGAAACAAATGCTAGTTAATTAGAGATTAGAGACTGGAGATTAGTTAAAATGCGTTGTTTGCACGCGGCAATTTCTTTGCTAATTTCTGTGTTTGTTAAGTAGAGATTAGCGACTGGAGATTAGTTAAAACACTTTGTTAGCACGCGGCATTTTCCACCCTAATCTCTGTGTTTGTTAATCAGAGATTAGAGACCGGCGACTAGTTAAGCAGCCGGATTTTTCTGCCTAATCTCTAATCACCAATTAACTAATCTCCAACTCACCAGCTCCCGCTGGCGCCGCCGCCGCCAAAATCACCGCCGCCAAAGCCGCCGAAACCTCCGCCGCCGCTATCGCCACCACCAAAGCCGCCGCCGCCTTCGGAGAAACCTCCCCAGCCGCCGCTGCCCCGGCCCAGCAAGGTGCCGCCCAGGAACCACCAGAACGGGCTTGCGCCGCCACGACCGCCAATAATCTGGCCACCGCCGCCACCCCTGCCACGCAGCACGATGATCACAATAATAATAACAATGAAGAACAGTATGCCGTAGCTACCG
>Ga0206965_10119_pt1 | contig 24194 bp, 15 predicted proteins | sample Alteio_BWOrgHeat_26_FD_152973 | JGI IMG/M metagenome (GOLD analysis project Ga0206965, IMG submission 152973) | Enriched cells from forest soil in Barre Woods Harvard Forest LTER site, Petersham, Massachusetts, United States -... | ecosystem: Environmental > Terrestrial > Soil > Temperate forest >...
GATCCGCATGGGCGGATATCAGCAGCTTTTACGCGGCGAGCCTATGCGCGCAAAATTCCGCAATAGCTGGGAGAAGCCGCAGGCGCTGGTGCCGGGAAAATCCGCAGACCTCAACTTCACTATGCCGGACGTAGACCACACTTTCCGCAAAGGCCACCGGATCATGGTGCAGATACAAAGCTCCTGGTTCCCTCTGGTGGACCGCAACCCGCAGACGTTTGTTGAGATTCCTGACGCGAAACCCGAAGACTTCAAGAAGGCTACTGAGGAGGTCTTTCACAACAGCGGTGCGGCATCAGGCGTAGAAGTGCTGGTCTTACAGCAATAGAGTAATGGCAAGAAATGGTCGCAAGCGCTTTCTGTTTTCTTCTGGCAGAGAGCGCTTGCGATGCATTAAAAGTCGCTGCAGAAAAAATTCCTAGCCCCCGCTTCCACTTGCTCCAACTCACAACTCCCAGCTCAGGCCGCGCAGGCTCCGGCAGCATCGTCAGAAACTCCAGCGGATTTCCATGGCAGAAGAAAATGAGCAGAGCAATCTGCCTAACATAAAAACGACTATTGAAAGAACTCTTCCATGGTCGGCGCGATCGCGGAAAGACCTGGATGATCAGGAACCTTGAGTAGATCCAGCATTAGGCGCAAGATGCTTTGATGTTGGAATAGAGTTACGGATTGAAAGCCTGATTTAACGTGGGCGCCAACAATCACCACCGGAACCCTTCCTCCGCCGTGGCTAAAGTCAGAATCCAATGCCTCATCGAAATCAATGATAAAGACGCTGTTCGAGAGCGCCGGATTGTTAATGAGAGGATCAAGATTTGAGCGCAGCCATGAGTCCGCAGCGGTAAGTTTGTCTGTGTCTGGGCAGGCAGAGCCTCCGGTGGGGCAATCATGCGCGTCATTTTTCGCATCGGGCAATAGGTAAACCAGGTTTGGCAGAGCACCGGACGCAACGTCAGCTTGCAGATTGCTGAATGGCACAACATTCTGTGCCTGAGCGCTTGAATTTACTACATCACTGAAATATACAAACGGATTGTGATGCTTAAAGTACGGGTACACATCATTTCCCAGATACCCGACCGACGGCAGACTCTGAGCATATGATTTCCAGGATTTTCCAGAAGCAGCCAAGGCCCGCACGATATTGTCATCGGTCACAACTCCTGCAAAAGCGTCGTCAATCGATTCCAGTTCTCCTGTCGTCAGCATGAAATAATTTCCGATGGATGGATGTGCGTCGGCGAAAAAATTCGTCGCTAATGAGTGCTGGCTGGCCAGTGAATTCAAATAAGGCATGGCCGGACTGCCGACAACTTGCTGGAATCCATGATTTTCCAGAACGACCAGAAACACATGGTCAACAGCAGGCACCCCGGCAGTTGGGGTGGGCCCCGTAGCGGAAGAATGAATGCCTCCACATCCGCAAAGAGCAAAAACAAATAAGAACGCCGCCGGAACAAGTAGGCGTGTGCGTGGCATAGACACTACCTTTCAATATTAAGAGGTAGGATGTCGCAGAGTTTCTGCCGGATGCTTCCGGCTCTGGTCTCGAGTTTTTAAAAACCAGGATTGTGCAGCTCTGCCTTTGACTTATTTTTTAATCATTCTTTCATCCAGCCCTGCTCTTCCGCTTTTTATAGTTGCTCGCTGCCGGGATTTTTGTCCCGAGAAGGAGCCCCAGATGCATCACTCCAAATCTCTGTCGTTGTCCCTTATGGCCACTTTAATTCTAGGATTGACCGTAAGCGCTTTCGCTACGGCTGTTGACGGCGATAATGATGGCCGCCAGGCAAAGCACGTTCTTTTAATCAGCGTCGATGGCATGCATGCCCTCGATCTCACGAATTATGTTGCTGCACATCCGAATTCAACTCTGGCTCAATTGAGCGCTCACGGCAAGACTTATACCAACGCCGCTACTTCGCAACCCTCAGACTCTTTTCCCGGTCTGGCAGGTCTGGTTACCGGCGGTTCACCAACGACAACTGGGTTCTGGTATGACGTGAGTTATAACCGCAAGCTGTCACCTCCGGCGGCAACAAATCCTATCCTCGGGCCCACCGGCGGAGCGAATCTGTGCCCGGGCACCATCGGAACAGTTGTGGAGTTAGATGAAACCGTGGATATTGACCTGACGCAAGTCAATGGCGGCGGTGGTATTAATCCAAACTTTCTGCCACGCGATCCGAACAATGGATGCGCGCCGGTTTTCCCACACGATTACATGCGCGTGAATACCATCTTTGAAGTGGTTCGAGCGAACGGTGGCTTCACAGCCTGGACAGACAAGCACCCTTCCTACGAATGGACGAACGGTCCCAGCGGTAAAGGTGTAAATGATTTCTTTGGCCCGGAAATTAACTCTATTCCTGTGGCACTGCCTCAGTTCCCCGGCTGCTCACCTGTGCCTGCTCCAGACACTACTCCCGACGATGGCTGGACCACGGATTTAGCCAACATCAAGTGCTACGATTCGATTCACGTTCAAGCAGTGATTAACCAGATTGACGGTTTTAATCACGATCGCACCAAGCGCGCTCCCGTACCCACATTGTTCGGCACCAACTTTCAGGCTGTAAGTGTCGGCCAGAAGTTGAAAGGCAGCGGCTATCAAGATGTTCTGGGAACGCCTTCAGCAGGTCTGGCCGGCGAATTGGACTTTGTGGACCAATCGCTCGGCGCGATGGTAAGCGAACTAAAGAAACAAGGACTCTTTGACTCTACGCTTATTATCATTGCAGCCAAACACGGCCAATCGCCCATTGATGTGCAAAAGCGCGTTGGCATTGGCGGCGGACAGCCGCAGACAACGGTGGGAGCTGCAGAGGCCTTTGATATTTCTGATGATGGTTCTTTGATATGGCTTACAGATTCCTCACTTACCGCTGGCGTGGTTACCAACCTCAGCACTCCTGCGAACCAGCAGGCTCTGGGAATACAGGAAATTTTTGCCCTGCAGTCCCTTCAAAATAAATTCAATAGCCCACTCGACGATCCACGTACGCCTGACATCATTCTGAAAACTAACACGGGCGTTATCTTCACTGGCGGCTCAAAAATTGCCGAGCATGGCGGCTTCAATGAAGATGACGTGCACACGGCTCTCTTGCTTTCGCTACCTGGGATGAAGGCTCAGCAGGTCAAGACACCGGTATCTAATCAGCAGGTTGCACCGACTATCTTGAAGGTTCTGGATATTGATCCTGACAAGCTCGATGCGGTTCGCCAGGAGCAGATACAGGTTCTGCCATTCTTCTTTACTGACCGCGATGAAAATGATCGCGACCAACACGGCAGAAATTAGTTTGCTCTAGCTTTGCCACGCAAATGCGGCCTTTTTAGATAAAGGCCGCATTTTTGATTCACAGCCAGATTTTCCGCTTACTTTGCGCCCGCAGCCTTCGCCGGGTTTGGCGCGGGAATGGTCACGGTTTCAGGCTGAGTCCAGACGGCAACACCGTTTTTGAATTCAACACGATTCATGATCGCCACCATTTTCCCTGCTTCCACTTTGACGTCAATATAGTGGTAGTTGATTTCCTTGCTCTGGAACAGGTCTGTTGGCTCCCGGTTAATGGGATAGGCATGAGCGCCACCGCCGCCAGTAACAAAATAGGTGACGCCACCGTGTTCATGGTGTTCGTAATTGTGTACGTGTCCGGCAAAAACCACAATGGATGCGCGCATCTTCTTCTGGCGTTCTTCCAGGAACCGAGCCAGCGCTTGCTCGGCTGGGCGTGCGGAGTGTCCGCCGCCTGCGCTCTTGTCATCAGACGAACTGGTGTATGGCGGATGATGCAGAACAAGAACCACAAAATCCACATTTGCCGGAACGGCATCCATCTTGCTCTTGAGCCAATCCCCTTGAGCGCCGGACACCTCGTCCATTGCACTGTCTAGCGTGAGCATCCATACGTTGCCCGTGCTCACGGAATAGTAAAGGCTGTGATCCAGCTCGGGATAGCGCTGAAAGTAATTCGCTAGACTCACTTTTAAGTCGCCGTGAAGATCATGATTTCCCAGCGCCGGATATACGCGAATGTGTTTCTCGCTCCAGATCGCCGTTTCTTTGTCATACACCTTCCAATCGTTGGGATCATTTCCGTTGTACGTGATATCGCCGCCGAACGTGACAAATTCTGGATTAGCATTCGCTATGGCTTTTACCAGCTCGCGGCGCGCTTCCGGATTAGCGGCTTTGGTGTCAGCGGGATCGGTAAAACGAGTGTCCCCGTAGGCAATAAAGTGCACGCGGTTGTTTTGGTTGAGATGAATATCAGCAGGCTGCGTCTGTGCCGCTGCCACGGTAATACCGGCAATCAGGCACACGACTAATAAAGACAAATTCTTCCACGATTGGATCATGGCCAATAACCTATACGTGCCGTATAAACGCCGTGTTAAAAAACAGTACCCGCGTCTTCGAATCCTATATCACATATTTATCTTCTATTTAACTTCTGTTTATCTAGTAATAAATTTTCACAGAATATTCGCGAGTTCTTCACATCCAGCAGAGCTATCGAAACTAAGATCACGGCGCATAATTTTCAAATTTTTCCTTAACGGAGCGCCTTATGCAACAACGTTCCCCCTCTCAGCAATACATAGTGTTTGTGTTGTGGGCTGGATTAGCTTTCGCGCTTTTCACACCCACGATGTTTGCTCAAACCAAAAGCGTTATCAGCGGCCGGGTTGCGGACTCCAGCGGAGCTGTATTGCAAGGCGCTCGCGTGGAATTAAAGCCCAAAGGAACTACCGTTACCACGAATGAGCGGGGTGAATTTACGTTCATCAATGTATCGCCGGGCGCTTATATCGTATCCATCTCATACGTTGGGTTTGAGACCTTCAGCCAGAGTGTGCTGGTCGCTTCTGCTCCCGTTGAGGCTGTGAACGTTAAGCTCAAAGTGAAATCGCAAAATGAAGAGATCATTGTGACCGCTCCGCGTGCTCACGGAGAAGCCGAAGCTATCAATCGTACCCGTGGCGCTGAAAATATTTTGCAGGTCATTCCCGCGGAGGTGATTACTTCACTTCCGAACGCGAATATCGCTGATGCGCTGGGGCGTCTTCCTTCGGTCACCCTTGAACGCGATGAGGGTGAAGGCAAGTATGTGCAGATCCGTGGCACGGAACCCCGCCTGAGCAATGTGACCATTGACGGCGTCAACGTTCCTTCACCGGAAAGCGGTGTCCGCCAGATCAAACTGGATACGTTGGCATCAGATCTGGTGGAATCGATTGAGGTGAACAAGACTCTACAGGCCAACCAGGATGGTGACGGCATCGGCGGGTCGGTGAATCTCAAGACCAAGACCGCCGGCGATCTTCCCATGCTAAGCCTGTACGGATTGGGCGGTTACACGCCCATTATCGGCGGACGCGGTGTTGATCAGTTCGGTGGCACAATTGGCGACCGCTTTGGCGCCAACAAAAAGCTCGGCGTATTATTTGGCGGAACGTATGACTGGAATGGCCGCGGCATCAATGACATTGAACCTGTGCCCACTGTCAGCAGCATTACCCCGCATTATGACAGCATGGACCAGCGTGACTACATGTATTACCGGACACGCTGGGGGCTGACGGGTAGCGTGGATTACAAGCTCAATGAAGGTTCCGGCATCTACCTGCGTGGTTTGTATTCCACGTTCCGCAATTGGGGACAAAAGTGGGTTTACACGCTTAACGATGGCCCCACATTTGGGCCCGACAATGGTGGGCTTCCCCAGGCAAGCCAGGACTGGCGTCGTCCGGACTTCGCTATCGGCAGTTTAGTGGCCGGGGGTAAACACATTTTCCATAGTTCATGGCTCAGCTGGGATGCTTCGGTTGCGCGTTCCCGATCATTGAACGGAGATGGCGGCGTTGACTACGCGTGGGCTGGCCCCGATATTAGCGCCAACTGCGGTAACGTTCCTGCGAAAGACCCCAACCGCCCACAGTTCTCGCCGGCCTGCTTCACACCTGGCGCCGGGGATGCCACCGATATCAGAAACTATACCGTCACCGATTTCCAACCGCCGCCAACGGGTCTATCGGCCCAGCTGAACCTGCAGGGTTCGGCCTCGTTTGCCCAGCAGTACCACGTGGGCTCACACTACGGGATATTTGAATTTGGCGGCAAAATCCGCAATGCCCACAAGTTCGACGACACTCGGCAACTTACAGCGGATTTCACACAGCTCTCTACACCGGTCCCGGCAGCGCAGTTCATGGGAACATTTACTGATCCCAACTACTACGATAAGACCTATCACTTCACGAATACTCCCGACTATGAAAAGGTCCAGGCCTTCGCGCTGGCCAGCGGTTTGCTCACTGGCGCGCAAATCAACTCCAACAACTACAATCTGATCGAGCGCGTCTCCGCCGGCTACGTGATGAACACAATCGACCTCACGCCGCGCTTCCATCTGGTTACGGGTGTTCGATTCGAGGCCACGCACGTGGCTACCATGAGCTTCAATGGTGACGACAACAACCCCGCCGTAAATGTCCCCGGCGGCAGCGACTATCTGGATGTTTTGCCCAGCGTTTCCCTGCGCTTTGCCCTGACGAAAGATAGCGGTATACGCGCAGTCTTCAGCCGTGGCATCTCGCGTCCGGATCCGCAGGACATCGCACAGGTCAGCAGCAAGCTGGACACTAGCCAGACACCGAACGCGATCACCCTGGGTAACCCCAACTTGAAGGCAGAGCACTCGAATAACTATGATCTCCTCTTCGAGCAGTATCTGAACCCGGTCGGCCTCATCCAGGCTGGCTTGTTCTATAAGCAACTCGGCGATCCCATCGTAAACGGCCAATTTCCGGAGAGTCCCAGCCTGTTTGCCAACCAGCCTGTCGCTCCAACCTCGCCTTATGTTCTGGTTTCGCAGGTGCAAAACATCGGCAGCGCACACTTAATAGGTTTTGAAATTGGCTATTCCCAGCGCTTAAGCCGCCTGCCCAGCGTGATGAAGGGCCTGGGTCTCTCCGCCAACTACAGCTATACAAATTCCCGCACCGAAGGCCTGCAAGGATTGTTGCGCGATGACAATCCTGCTCTGCTGCGCCAGGCGCCCAATACCTGGAACATCAGCCCAACGTACGACACCAAAAAATTCTCACTGCGCGTGGGCATGACTTACAACTCTGCCATGATCTTCGCCTACCAATTCCAGGACCTGACGGCAGGCCCCAATGGAATTATTCCCATTGCTCCAGCAGACCTGGCTCAAAGTGCCGCTGGTGGCGTTAAAGGGCCAGGTGGCGACAACTACCTGTATGCCCACTATCAACTGGATGCGCAGGCGAGCTACAAGATAACCCGCAACATTTCAGCCTACGCGTATGGATTAAATCTGAATAATGAGGTTTTCGGTTTCTACAACGGAAGCCCTCAATACGTAGTTCAGCGCGAGTATTACAAACCAACCTACGCGGCTGGCATCCGTTACACCTTAAGCGGCGAGAAATAAAACGAGTCACCACTTGACCTGTGGTGTGCAAATGCCGTGGGGTTTTTGGTTTTGCCGACAAAAGCCGCATGTCCGAGTAGAAAGCTTAAGGACGTGCGGCAACTTCGGTTCAATTACTTTAGTGGTGAGTGGTGCCGGGAGGGGGAGTCGAACCCCCAAGACCCGAAGGTCGGCGGATTTTGAGTCCGCTGCGTCTGCCAGTTCCGCCATCCCGGCATGGGATGGGAATATCATTGATAGAGTAGCACAAGTGCCCGTAATGATTGATGTTACAGGGCTTCTTTGTTTCAAATTTTGTTTCTAAAAAGCCTGCTCTCAACCGTTCCTTTTCTATGCCTTTCTGTGCCCTTCGGTAGTGCACACAACTCCACATGCAGAGTGGGCTTGTACACCGGAATCTCGCTGCATCTTCCCATCATTCCAAACTAAAAAAGTTACCGCCCAAAGCAAAAATTCCTCCGCCCAAAAAACTCGGGCGGAGGATTGAAGAAAGGAGGTGCCACCACTTTTTTACTGCCGTGCCATGGCGATGCGGACAGATTCCTCCGGCGAGACGAGATGATCGAGGCTCACCGCATCCTTGGCGATGGCGAGCTGAACGCCCTTGATGTGCCCTGAAAACTCGTTCCCTCGTGGCCCGTAGTCTGGCGAAACGGGGGCTCCTGTGTCCATTCCTACGTCGCAACCATCGTCGGCAGAGAAGATCATGGCCGCCGTGACAGGAACTTTTCCCTCGCCGACTTTTTTGCCATCCACGTATAAGGACGCCGTGCCACCCTTGCCAAGGCCGCCACCGGTGTAGGCAAATTCCATACGTACCTGGTGCTCACCCGGAGGCAGCACGCTGTTTGATTCGGCATAAAACTGCTGAATGCCGAGAAAGTTGTAACAGTATTTGAGCTTGCCGCCTTTGGCGTAAAGACTCCAGCCGCCAATGTTTCCGCCTTGAGCGATGATCACGCCCTCAGCTCCGGTTGCGGGCACAACGATCTCAGCAGTCACGGAGTGCGATTTGTTCTTTATGTTGAGGACTGAGTTTTCAGATAGCCGCCCCATGCTGCCAAACAGAATTTGGGAGTTCCCGGTGATCAGTACCGGACGTCCCGCTGTATCTGCGTTTATCCGTTCTGCTACCTGATCATCAAGGGGTAGGACGTTGTAGCGAGTGGCTTCAATCAGCCACAGGCGCTGCAGCTCATGCAACTTCTCAGGCATCTGCCTGGCAAGATCGTTCGCCTGCGTCCAGTCTTTACTGGTGTCGTAGAGTTCCCAGGTATCGTCGTCGAAGGCCGGAGTTTTCTCGCCGATCAGGAGCCATGGTGTCTTGTGCCGCGTAACTGCAGTCCAGCCTTTGTGGTAAATACCGCGGTTGCCGAACATCTCAAAATACTGCGTCTCATGCCTCTCGTCTGCCTTGGCGTCATTGAACGAGTACGCCATGCTGACGCCCTCGATCGGATGCTGCTGGATTCCATTGACGGAAAGCGGCTCGGGCAGGCCGGCCAATTCAAGGATTGTCGGCGCGACATCGATCAAGTGATGAAACTGGCTGCGAATTTCTGCTTTCGCCTTGATTCCCTTGGGCCAGTGCACAATCGCCGGGTTGCGCGTGCCGCCCCAGTGCGAAGCAACCTGCTTGGTCCACTGGTATGGCGTATTCATAGCGTGCGCCCAGCCCACAGCATAGTGGTTGTAAGATTCCGGTCCGCCTAATTTGTCCAGCCGTGCCATCAGGAACTCAGGAGTTTCCAACGCGGCTGCGCCGTTGAAATTAATCATCTCGTTGTATGTGCCGTTTAGCGTGCCCTCAGCCGAGGCGCCGTTGTCGCCAATAATGTAGTAAATCAGCGTGTTATCGAGCAGATTGAGCTTTTTTATCGATTCCACCAGCCGGCCTACATGGTGATCGGTATATTCCAGGAAGCCGGCGTAAATTTCCATTTGCCGGGTGAGCACGGGCTTGAGTGCGGCAGGCATCTCATCCCACGCTGGGATTTCTTTGTGCCGTTTCGTTAGCTGGGAATCTTTCGGAATCACGCCTAATTTTTTCTGGCGGGCAAAAGTTTCTTCGCGCAGCTTGTCCCACCCTTGATCGAACTTGCCTTTGTACTTATCCGCCCATTCCCTGGGAACGTGGTGCGGTGCGTGGGTGGCGCCCGGCGCAAAGTAGACGAAGAATGGTTTATCTGGAATAAGCGCCTTCTGTTGCCCGATCCAGTTGATGGCCTTATCTGTCATGTCTTCCATCAAGTGATAACCCTCTTCGGGCGTTTTTTTCACCTCGACTGGCGTAGTGCCTTCATAGAGCGACGGATACCATTGGTGCGCTTCGCCGCCTATGAACCCGTAGAAATATTCGAATCCACCACCGCCAGTAGGCCAGGAATCAAAAGGACCGGCTGGACTGGTCTCCCAGACGGGAACTTCATGGCACTTGCCGAATTGCGCCGTGGCATACCCATTGAGCTTCAGAGTGCGGGCGAGTGGCGCGCACGTGTTGGGCAGAACTGAGCTATAGCCGGGCGATCCGCTGGCGATTTCGGTGATTCCCCCCATACTAACCGTGTGGTGGTTGCGTCCGGTGAGCAGGGCCTGTCGTGACGGAGAGCAGAGTGCCGTGGTATGAAAACGATTAAATTTAAGGCCACCTGCAGCCAAGAGTTCCGCCGTCGGCGTGTGACACGGGCCGCCAAAAGCGCTTGCAGAACCAAAACCCGCATCGTCAAGCAAAACAATCAAAACATTTGGCGCATCCTTGGGCGGGCGCAGCTGCGTGATTGGTGGATACTTGGTTTCCGGGTCCTTCGCATCATAGGTGATCAGGCCCGAGCGTGGGCGGTCCGGGATGGGAAGAACATTGCGTTGAATCTTGTCTTGGTCACTCATAAGTGGTCCCTGCCTTTAGGAGTTTGGGATGGTCGTCCGGCGATGAAGAGAGAGGGCGCACACGTCTCCGGTACTATCTGAGGTTAGAGAGTTCCGCCTCAAGAGCGTAACTGTCAGAATGTGCAGTCTGATGGATTGCGCAACGTTTTTGTGGCAGCAGGGAGCGCCGTTTTTATTGAGCGGGAATCGCGAATCGCTTCGTTGGAGAGCGGCTGTTTACGGCCTGCGTTTAGGCGCATGTTCGTCGCAAGCAACAGAGGCGCTGTTTAGCTCTGATACGCATCCGAGGACTTGTGTAGCAACATTAGGGCAGCCCGGGTGATCACAAAAATATTCTGTGAGCAACTCTTCGCGTCCGTCCGGAGTCGTGAAGCCTGTTTTAATCGTTACGTGAGGAATGAGAGTACCCCTTTAACTCCATATTTGATACGTAGAAGGCTTCTTGCGCAAGCAATTTTTTATGTCACCGATGCGATCTCTCCGGAGGCCGAATGGTATCTTCACACAGACTTGCGGCAACCTCTGGCGCTGGAACATAGCGGTGACCTCTATTCTTGCGACCATTTTGTTAGCCAAAGTTTCTTCTGGGAAGCATCAAGCAACAGCATTTGGTACAACTCGCCGATTCTGATCAGCAGCGGAAATTCGGAAATGATGAACCTGTTGCTACAAGAGGTCGAGATGCCGGGATGTAATGGGGATTCTGGCTAAGGAATTCACTTTGCACCGGTAACGCACTACTGATAGCGCTACCACAATACGGTGTCGGATTAGATTTTTCTAAGCTTGATCGTTACACTCAACGCCAATCGGCTTTTTGCTTTTTACCTTTTGCATGAGCCTTTGATAAAAATTTGCAACGCATGGTAAAGGCATCGTGAACGGCTGATGTGGTGCTATCCTACGAATAAGTTATCAATAAATAACTGTGTCTTATGTCGGCAATGACTCCTGTGCACTCTGTGCATTTTTACGACACTGATAAAGCCCTGATTGACCGGCTGTGTGGAATCGTGTCCTCGGGCCTGAATCTCGGCAACATCGTTCTGCTCGTGCTCACTTCCGATCATCGGGACCAACTGGTGGATGCACTCGAACAAAATGGAGTTGATATAGAGGCCCACATACGAGAAGGGCGTTTCACAATCTACGATGTTCAAAAAACACTACCCCGGTTCATGTTGAGAGGCCTGCCCCATACCGAGTTTTTCAAATCTTTCGTTGGTAATTTGCTGAAGAATGCAAAAAAATCTGCGCGCACCAGGGACCAGGGTCTGGTCATATTCGGAGAAGCGGTTTCAGTGCTTTGGGACGAAGGAAACCATGCTGGAGCACTTGCGCTAGAACGCCTGTGGAATGAAATTCTCAGCGATAGAGCACTGCATCTGCATTGCGCTTATCCACGCTTTCTTTTTTCTGAAGATCATGCCGGCATGATCGATATCTGTGAATGCCATTCCCAGGTTATCGGCGCGCCGAACCAGGCAAACTGATGGCGCGGTGATCCGATCCCAATCCCAGTTGCCCCTAACCCGAGTTTTATCCAGATGTTTCCATGCCTTGTGGTTTAATGAGCTTGGGCCACATGCGGCCTGCCTCGCGGCGAAAGGTCCACTGAAAACTATGGGATGGCTATCCTCTATATTGCGTATGCTCGCGCCTATCGCTGTTGAACATGGCGGAAATGTCCTGCGTGAACAACTCAGGTCGCGTGCGGGACAAGGCGCGCCAGTGGCTCCTGCGGGTCCAGACCCCTTGCAATTACTTGCCGAAGACATTGATCAACTCAAAACATATTCGCTCCAGCTCAAGTCCGATGTTGAAACGCTCAACCAGGTGATGGCTGAACGTGAAGATCGATTGCGCAAGTGGCTGCTGGCGCTGTTGATCTGGAACGCCGTGATGACGGTGGGCGTAGTGTTATTGGCGGTATTGGCCCTGCGACACTGATCTTTATTTACTGATTTCGCTTATATATCGTTTGAAAAATGATTTAAGGTAAGGCTCTCGCCCTAAAAGCTCGCCTATTAACCCTCATTCAGCAAGGTTTAAACCAGTCTTAACATAGATTGCGCTAGAGTACGCACAACACACAAACTAAACAGCACTGACTTTGGCCTGCGCAAGCGTTGCTTGAAGTCGCCGTGGTGTGAGTCCCTAGCTGACGCAGGGTGCGTGTTGAGCTTCCAAGGGGGTTTGTTCGCAATGCGTACTAGAAAATTTGCTCCTGCTGCCGCCGCTCTTTTTGCCTTGATTCTCATTTCATCGCTCAGCTATGCACAGGTAGCTGTTCCCCATTCGTCGCATGTGGTGCTTTTGATGGACGAAAACACAAGCTATAAAACTACGCTGCTCGAAATGCCATGGCTGGTAAGCCAGGGATCGGCGAATGGATACGCGTCCAACTACACTTCGAATACCGCAGGATCGCTGATGGATTATCTCTGGCTCTCGTCCGGAAGCTGCCATGACTCTACGGATTGCGTACTGCCGGCGGGCACGCATAACTTTCAATGCACGGGAGACAGTTGCACCTCGCCCATTACTGATGACAACATTTTTCGCGAGATGAACAACCTTGGCATCTCCTGGAAAGTCTATGCACAGTCGTATAAAGCTGCCGGTGGAACTGTGACCACGCCGGATGGCGGTGGAGGCACGCATTACTATCGCCGCCACAATGGAGCCACCTGGTACAGCGATATTCTGAGCAATGTTGCCGGATCACAGGCAAAAATTGTCGACTTTTCCCAGTTCGCGGTGGACCTGGCGAATAACGCTCTGCCTCAGTTCACCATCATCGCGCCTGATGGATTACATGACGCGCATGATTCAACTCCTGCCGCAGCCGATGCGTTTCTCAAAGCAAATCTGCCGGTCCTGCTCGCCAAGCCGTATTTTCAGCCCGGCGGGGATGGACTGCTGCTGATTACGTTTGACAACGGTGACGCCGACGAAGCCGGCCCTGTCTATACGGCACTGATCGGCCCGAACGTTACTCCGCATACAGTGTCTATTACTCCCTACACGCATGAAAACTCATTGAGAACAATTCTTGATGCTCTGGGAATTGCATCTCATCCCGGCGGCTCAGCAACAGCAGCGCCGATGACCGAATTCTTTACCGGAGCTATAGCCGTTGCTTCACCAGCACAGAACGCCGTAACCGGCACGCAGGTGTTGGTTAACGCTTCGGCCAGTGAATCGACGAAAGTCTATCAACTCCAGGTGTGGGACAACCTTAGCGGCCAGAAGATTGGCGAGTCTGCACCCAATACATCAAGCTTCAATCAGACAGTTTCTCTTTTGCCGGGAACGCACCAGTTGATCATTGAAGATATCGCTGCGGGTAATTTTAAGGTTTTGCACAAAGCAATTGTGATGATTACCGTGAGTCAGGATGGCATAGCCATCACCGCGCCTGCGCCAAATACCACCTCTGGTCCTGCGGTGCTTGTGAGCGCGTCCGCCAGTGAAACTGCAGGACAGATTTATCAACTTCAGGTCTGGGACACCACCACAGGCCAGAAGCTGGGTGAATCCGCGCCCGGCACCTCATCCATCAACCAGACATTTACTCTTGCCGCAGGAGCTCATCAACTTACGGTGGAAGATATTGGCGCCGGAACTTTTCAAACTCTGCACAAAGCGTCAGTCAATATCACCGTTCAGGCAGATGGAGTCTTCATTTCCTCTCCTGCTACCAGCTCGATCAAACAACAAATACTTATCAGCGCGTCTGCCCGTGAATCGGCTGCAAGCATTTATCAGCTACAGATATGGGACGACACTACAGGTCAAAAACTCGGCCAGTCCGCTGCGGGAACTTCCACCATCAGCCAGACTCTTACGCTCACGCCCGGCACACATCAAATCGTGGTGGAAGATATTGCCGCTGGAACATTCCAGGCACTCCATAAAGCGGGCATTACGGTGAATGTCAATTCCAGCGCCGCGGCAATTGCTCCGAAATAGGCTCTGCGTCCTTTACGGTGAATTTCTCTACTCTGACCGCAGAGCCGCCATAGGATCGATCTTGGTTGCGCGTCGCGCTGGCACGTAGTTGGCTGCAAGCGCGACAACCATGAGCGTGGCCGTAACAATCACAAAAGTTGCCGGATCATTGCTGCTTACACCATAAAGCAGGCTGGACATTAACCGGCTCAGAATCAGAGCTCCCGCCAATCCAGCGGCAGCGCCCACAATCACTAATGTCATTCCCTGCCGAATTACCATGCGCAACACTGCTCCCTGGCGCGCACCCAGAGTCATGCGGATGCCAATTTCCTGTGTGCGCCGTGAAACCATGTAACTCATCACGCCATAAATGCCAATGCCCGCCAACACCAATGCAGTGATTGCAAAGCCCGTCAGCAGCAGCGCATAAAATCGGGGCTGTGAGTTCGAGCTGAAAACTACGTCATCCATGGTCTGCACTTCAGCCACAGGAACATTGCGATCCAGCGAATGGACCACAGCTATTACGCTTGCTGCCTGGGCAGCGGGATCGCCGGAGCAACGCATTACCAGCGTGAGATATTCGTTGTATGTCTGCCGTCCGGTAAGCATGTCTTCACTTTGCAGGTAAGGAATAAACATTTGCGCGGTGGGCGGATCTGTCCAGTGGTCGCGCACTTCATTCTTCACAATGCCCACCACTGTTTTCCAGGAGGGGTTCTGCAAATTGCCCAGCGTGATCCGCTTGCCCAGCGCGTCTTCTCCCGGCCATTGTTGTTGCGCCATAAATTCATTGATCACTACCACGTTGGGCGCAGAAAGGTTATCGACTTCTGTCACATCACGGCCTCGTATAAAGGGTATCCGCATGCTCTTGAAATACCCAGGATAGACGATGCGGTAAGCCGCAGAAGCACTTTCCCCTGGCTTGGGCAGTGGCGCTCCCTCTGCATAAAAGCCGAGCACCCATAGATCGCCGGCCAGCGGAAGATGGTTGGTTGCACTCACTGACTCCATGCCGGGCAGCGCGCCAATTTTTTCTATGGCTTCATGAAAGAAAGCCGCTCGCCGATTGATATCCGCCTCATGGGTCCCTGCTACCGAGACAATCATGGTAAGAACATGGTGAGAATCAAAACCCGGATTGATGGCCAGAAGAGCGCTAAGGCTGCGCACCATCAACCCAGCGCCGATCAGCAGAACCAGCGCAAGCGCAAACTCTGAGGCCACCAGCGCACTCCGCAAGCGGTTGCGTAAAATGCCGTCACTACTGCCGCGAGCACTATCTTTAAGCGCATCATTCAGCGTCGCGCGTGAAGCCTGCCATGCAGGTGCCAGACCGAACACCACTCCTGTAATGACGGACGCTATCAGCACAAACAGAAGAACGCGAAAATCAAAACCTACTGTGTCAACGCGGGGAATGTCGGATGGACCAAGGGTCACCAGCAGATGAATCCCTCCAAAGGCCACCAGCAATCCAGCTGTTGCTCCGAGCAGAGCCAGCAACAGGCTCTCTAGACGGTCAGAGTCGGCGTAAGCCAGAGGCCGCAGCAGCACCGCATTCACCACGCTGAAGACAGCTGTATTGGCGCCGATGCCCAGCGCCAGGGCGGTCACTGCAACGGCGGTAAATCCGGGATTGCGGCGCATTGTCCGCAAACCATAACGCACGTCTTGCAGAAACTGCTCTAACCACGTCCAGCCCCATGCTTCCCTGCTCTTTTCCTGTATGCGCGTAGCATTACCGAATCGCTGATGAGCGGCAGAGTGAGCCTCGCCGGCAGTCAGACCGCGATCTGCATGCTCTTCTTTGCGCAAATCAAGGTGCAGACGCATTTCGTCCTGCATCTCCTCGTCAAACTTTTCCCGCTGCAGCCAGCTGGCAATCCGTCTTTTGATTTCATTAAGAAGTTGCATTTTTACCTCATGCGGGTTGAATCACGCGACCAATTGCCTGCATGACCCGTTTGTAGCGCGAGAGTTCCATCTCCAGTTGCTTCTTCCCTGTCGCGGTGATCCGGTAATAGCGTGCGCGGCGATTGCCTGCCGTCACGCCCCACTCGGCCACAACCCAGCCTTTGATCAGCATCCGCTGCAAAGCCGGATAGAGCGAGCCTTCTTCTACTTGCAGCACTTCTTCTGACAGTTTTTCAATGGAGGTAGCGATCTCATAACCGTGCATCTCGCCGTTTCTTGCGAGTGTCTTTAAGATCAACATGTACAGTGTTCCGGGCGGTATCTCGTCGCGATCGTTTCCCATGTTGGCATAGTTAGACTATGGCAGCAGGCGGCTGGTTAGCAATACGTTATGCAAAATTTTCATGTCATCATTCTTGGGGGCGGAGCAGCCGGGCTTATGTGCGCCATTGAAGCCGGCAAACGTGGGCGGCGTGTGGCCGTGCTGGAACGGGCCGAACGTATTGGAAAGAAGATTCTGATCTCAGGCGGAGGACGCTGCAATTTCACCAATCTGCATTGCCGCCCGGAAAACTTCATCTCCGCCAACCCACACTTCGCTAAGTCTGCAATGGCGCGTTACACGCCCGCGGATTTCATCGCTCTGGTGGAGAAGCATGGCATTGCGTACCACGAGAAGACGCTGGGTCAGCTCTTTTGTGATGGCCCGGCGCAACAGATCGTCTCCATGCTGGAGCAAGAATGCCGCGTTGCCGGCGTTGAGATTTTGACAAAAATAAAGATTGACGCCGTAAAAAACAAACATGCGGAGCTCGCGAATGGTTTCAGTATTTACGCAGGTGATCAGGAGTTTGCAGCCGAATCGCTGGTGATCGCGACTGGAGGCCTCTCAATACCCAAGATGGGCGCTACCGGTTTCGGCTATGATCTGGCTCGGCAATTTGGATTGAAGATTGTTGAACCCCGGCCGGCGCTTGTTCCGCTTACATTGAATACAGAAGATGCTGCCCACTTCTGTGACCTTGCCGGCGTATCGGCTGAAGTGATCGCATCAATTGGCCCACAGCGCTTTCGTGAGAAGATGCTGCTTACCCATCGCGGCTTGAGCGGCCCTGCAATCCTGCAAATCTCTTCTTATTGGAAAGGCGCTCAAACCATCACGCTTGACCTGGCTCCCGAACGTGAGTTAACTGCTGCTCTGCGTGATCCAAAAGTTCGTCGCGATCTGGCTGCAACCAAAATGGCCTTCCGCAGCGCATTGCCCAACCGGTTGGCCGACCGCTGGCTTGACGTTCATCCCCCACACGGCTGGAGCAATCATGCGCTTGACGAGCTTGAACACCAGGTCCATCACTGGCAAATCACACCGCAAGGCACTGAGGGCTACGCAAAGGCGGAAGTCACCGCTGGCGGAGTGGATACGAATGAACTTTCCGCCAAGACCATGGAGAGCCGCAAAGTGCCGGGGCTTTACTTCATCGGCGAAGTAGTGGATGTTACGGGCCATCTGGGCGGCTTCAATTTCCAGTGGGCCTGGGCATCTGGGTTCAGCGCAGGGCAGGCGGCGTAAAACGTCGCCATCACCATTGCGCTTCGGTCACCTATTGAGCTACTTCAACTCCGGGTCTTATCTTGCTATTGCACCGCCGTAAGGACAAGCGGCTGCGCGTCGCTAGTGGCCACGTCGCTATAAAACTTGCGCAACGAAGGGTAGTCCTTTTGTGGAATAGCAATTCCTGCCATGGCAAAGTCGCGGCTGATGGTCACTGTATTGCCAGTAAGGCTATGTTTCACTTTATAAAGTGAATAATCCGTCTTAATTGGCTCCCCATCCTGGGCCATGCTTTCTATGTGGAACGTCGCAGGCAGCGTGATCTGCGTGTCATCCATGTGGTAATAGGGATAATTAAAATAAACTGGTTGCTTACGCTCACTCTGGGCAAAGGGCTGGGCAATGCGCGTCTGGAACAGATTTGTAGGTACAAGCAGACGCTTTCCCGTGCTACTGGCGTAAGATGGGATGTCAATGCTGAAATTGGCGGTCAGTTCTGCTTCACCATCCTCCCACCCAGTTACTTTATCCAGTTGTACGGATGTGCCTTGAGGCAGAAGCGCTCTTAATTCATCTTCCAGCTGTTTCTTCCTGCCTGCATCGTCCGTCCTCAACGCGCGTAAACGACGAATCAGGGCGTCCTCGCCCGCCCAGGCAATGCCGATTTTTCCCTTGGCGCTGCCGTCGTCGCTGATTGAGATGTGACCAACTCTTTTGCTGATTGCGTCCTTATAATTTGCCAGTGGTGTAATCGCCAGCAGGATGCTTCCATCGGGTTCCTGGCGCATTCCCTTGGTCGAATTGTGTTGCCATGCCAGATGTCCAAAAGGGCAAAGTGGCGTCCCAGGATCCAGAAAAACTTCTTTATCGCCCAGCACAACAATGGCGATTTCTGAAGTCAACTGTCCCGGGTTGGGAACCGTTGGCTGAAAGAAGTACTCATCGCGATCCGAGACGCGCATCATATAAGAAGGAAGGTTGGCGGCACGGGCCATGGCCCAGAAAAGTCGGGTAATCTCGTCGCGATAACCCTCATTATTGTGAAGCACATCATTTACGGTGCGCTTCTCTTTGTTTTCCCGCGTTAATATCGCTTCCAGCATGCCTTCTTTGGAGGTGTAACTCAGGTTCTTGATCTTCTGGACGTAGGCATAGATCTTGTGGGCCTTTTGTTCAGGTGTGTCGGATGGAGAAGTGACCTGATTCACCGCGGATAGTACTGCTGTGGAGTGCCCGGCAAAAGACTCAACTTCCTTATTCCAATATTTACCTTCATCCTTCCAGAATTGCTCGGGCTTGGCCATTTTGTTGGTGCCGTAATAGAAATTCACCCGCATCTTGGATATATCCGCGGGCGGCGCGAAATCTTCCTCCTGGAAAGCGGGAATGTCTTTCAATTCCAGCTCCATTCGACCATTGGTTTGTGATTTGACTGCCGTATTTTCCGGAAGACCAATCAGCAAATAGAAAAGGCGGTCTTTGATGTCGCCGCGCTCGTCATGAATGGTGTAACCAGCTTTTTGAAAAGGAATAAAAGTAAACTTGGCTTTTTTCTGAAAAAGATCTTCCTGCACCACCCAATGGGGCGCGAATAACAGGTCTTCCCAGAATTCGGTGTACTTCCATTCGATAATGCTTCCTACCTGTACGTTGGGCAAGGTAAAAGTTTTAGCCAGATATTTTGAGCTATGCGATTTCACCACCGTATTGTTGAAGGCCTTACCGGTAAATGGTGTAATTGTGCCATCTGGAGCAATGGTCCGCGCCTTGATGTCCGAAATCCCCACCACACTGCCATAGTATTCAATTTCCACATTGGCGAGATCTTTGCCTTTTTCGGTCAACACCTTCACGCGCTTGTAAACATAGCGGTGGCGGGTCATGTCGTCGGCAGTTTCTTCGTGGTAGAGCATGATCGCGTCCCCAGGATGCGCGGGATCAGCCGTCATTTTTAACTCTTCTGGATTGATAGGTTGCCAGTCGTCACCAGCAAATGCCCGATAGGGTAAACATAGAAAAATGACTGCTGCAGCAATAAAAGGAAGCTTGGCGCGGAGCATGGAACTACCTCTTGGAAAAATGGGAGCTAGATTGGGGGATGCAGCATTTTATACAACATAGCTAGGCGCTGCCGCAAGACCATTCAGGGCGAATAGATTGCTTCCTGGTAATTGTGCCAATCCGATGAACTTTGAACAGCAAGAGGAGACCGGCAGCTTCAAAAATACTGTCAGGTTAGATAGCTAGTACGGTTTTCACCTTATGGGAATAGCTGTTACTGCACGACCGCAGGATCGCTGGCTTGTGCATTGTCGTTGATCCGTGCAAATACCGCTTTTACTACGCGATCGCAACGCACTGCATGAAACTGATAAAGGTCTGTGGCACGACCCTTGGCACGGGCATAAAGATCTTTACGCAACATGGCGTGGGCGCGGTGCAGGCGTGTCTTGATCACGGCATCACTCACGCCAAGACTTTCCGCTGTTTCCGCAACGCTCATCTCTTCTACTTCACGCAGCATCACCACCGTGCGGTAGGCTTCGGGCAGATCGTTAATTGCCTGTTCGAGTAGCTCGCGCGCCTCAGCGGTGGCAGTGCCTGCCTCCGGACTGGGCGCTGATGATTTCATAATGGCCATGGATTCTCCGTTCGAAGGGAGCGCATCAAGTTCGTCCGTCCGTCCGCGCCGCCGCTTACGGGCCAGCGCCTCATGGATGGCGATGCGGGTCAGCCATGTGGAAAATGCCGCTCTGCCCGCAAATTGGTTCAGGTGTTCATAGGCACGCACGTACGCATCCTGCATTACATCCTCGGCTTCGCCATCGTCGCGCAGGATCCCGCGCGATACCCGATAAAGCCGCTGGTTGTAACGGCGCATCAGGATTTCAAACAGAGCGGTCTCACCGGCGAGCACACGGCTCACCACCTCTTCATCCCGAAGTTCGCTTTGTGCCGTTACTGGGGCCGGCATAGCACTCACCTGGATACCCTCCACCACAATAGAGGTTTATGCGGACCAAAGGTTACAATTCGCCCACGGCACATTTTAAGTCCTTTGGGAGCAAGAAATGCATAAATTGGCAGTTCTTCTAAGCCTGGCACTGGTTTCAAGCCTGGGATGGAGTCAGCAGCCCCCGGCAGCACCAGAGCGGCAACAGATTGCATGGCAGGCGCAAGACAGCAACACAGATGCGCAGCTCCGTGGGATTAGCGCCGTATCAGACAAAGTAGCCTGGGCCAGCGGCGCGAAAGGAACCATACTCCGAACGATTGATGGCGGGAAAAAATGGCTGCAGTCGGAAATTGTTGGCGCTGACAATCTCGATTTTCGCGACATACAAGCCTTTGACCAGAACACCGCTTTCGTCCTGAGCATTGGGCCGGGTGATGCATCGCGCATTTATAAAACCGCTGACGGTGGCCGGATATGGCAGCTTCAGTTCACCAACCGAGATCCCAAAGCTTTCTATGACTGCTTCGCCTTCTGGGACAGCACGCATGGCATCGCGCTCAGCGATTCGGTCGATGGCAAGTTTCCGCTGATCTCTACATCGGATGGCGCAACATGGAATCCAGTGGCTGTAAAAAAGATGCCTGCCGCTTTGCCAAATGAAGGCGCGTTCGCCGCCAGCGGCACCTGCGTTGCAACGTTCGGCAAGAATGATGTCTGGTTCGCTACCGGAGGCCCGGCTGCACGGGTATTTCATTCTGCTGATCGCGGCGTGACCTGGACTGTAGCTGAGACGCCAGTCATTCACGGCGCCGCCACCCAGGGAATCTTCTCTCTTGCTTTCTGGAGCGCAAAGGATGGGATTGCTATTGGCGGTGATTACAAGGAACCATCCAAGGCCAGTGGGAATACGGCTATCACTCACGATGGCGGCAAGAACTGGAAGCTGATTGAATCAGGTCCGCATGGCTATCGCTCTGGCGTGGCTGTGGTTGGTGGTAACTTACCGCATCTGGTAGCCGTTGGGACGAGCGGCGCCGACGATTCCAGTGATCTGGGACAAACCTGGAACCATGCAGACGACGGCAACTATAACGCCGTGAGCTTTGCCGGCCAGGTTGGTTGGGCAGTCGGCCCAGCCGGCCACATTGCTTGGATTTCTCGCGCGCCAAACGCGCATGACTCAAAGTGATATGCGGCCAGTACGAGCTAGATTGGGTTATTGGCTATTTGACCCCATGCTTCTGCGTCATTAGAATTTGGCCCTCACCATGGAGGTAGTAATGAACGTCCTCTCAGCTTCCAGGCACAGGTCCTTCTTCTTTACCGCAAAACTATTTGCCGCAGCCAGCCTAATGCTGGCGGCAAGCGTAATCTCAGCCCAGACCATTCCCCCACCAGGGTTGGTGATTGGTTCTGGAAATACCGCAACCGCTGACCCAACTATCGCACGGCCTGACACAACGCCTTGCACTGTTACGTTGTTCAATAATTTCGTCTTTGCAGATTTTTCTACTAAGCCATTTTCCTTCACTCCTCCCTCCGGATGTCCGGGGCCGTGGGCCAAGGTGGTTTTAAACGCTGATTTTTCCATTCAAGCCGGTTTGCAGTTTGACCGCACGGCGGAAATTTGGATTGGCGGCGCGAACGTCTATTTCGGTACCACTTCTGAACCCTCAGGAGCCGTGGCGCGCTCGTGGCATATTGAGCGCGACCTCACGGATTACTCCGCGCTTCTCAGCACCACGCAGAATGGCCGTGTCGATCTGGGCAATCTAGTGAATAACCAATTCACCAGCTCGCTCTTTGGCACCGCAGAAATTCAGTTCTATCCTCTGGCCAAACATCAAGACGCCACGCGTACAGCCGACATGGTTTTGCCGCTGGCTTCGGATCCCACCGGAGGAACGGCGTTTCTCTCTACATCGACTGACACGCTTGCCAAAACTTTCACTCTTCCAGCAAACGTTGAGAAGGCATTTATTGACGTAGTTGCAGAGAGCCAGTCGGGAGATGAGTTCTGGTACACATGTGTACCGAACGACGTAGCCGCTGAGCTGCAGAGCTGCGGCGGTACCGGCTTCCGCGAAAGCGAGGTCACGATTGATGGCGTACCTGCCGGCGTTGCTCCAGTTTATCCGTGGATCTACACGGGCGGCATTGATCCACTATTATGGCGTCCGATCCCCGGAGTGCAAACTCTGAACTTTGCTCCATACCGTGTTGACCTCACGCCTTTCGCAGGCCTGCTCAGCAATGGCCAGCCGCATCAGGTTGCGGTCAACGTTTTTAATGCCAATAGCGGCTTCTCCACTACTGCAACTCTGCTCGTATTTCAGGACCATGGATCGCAGCAGGTCACGGGTGAAGTTACTCGCAACACCATTGGCGTTCCTAATCCCAACGTGGTTGAAAAGCTGAACACCGCTGCCGATGGAAGTATTACCGGCTCGGTTACAGTTGGCTCTTCACGAAGCTTCCGCGTGGAAGGTTTTGTGAAAACATCCCACGGCCGCGTTGAAACCGATGTTCGGCAGGACATTCAATTCTCTAACCGGCAAGATTTCAATATCACCAATACGGTATTTGTGCAGAGCATCAAGCAGCGCACCGTTATCTCTTCTGAAACCAGCACCAATGGGCAGGACGGAGGAAAAACCACACAACGGTTCGAGTGGCCCCTGGATTTATCCATTAATTTCACTGTGAATCCAGATGGCTCCGGCGGCTTTCAAACCACAACTGTACGCCAGCAATTCCTGAGTGCAGCAACACAGAATGGCAATGGCGGCAATTCTTTCAGTGTTGTTTCCAACACTGTTACGCCGAGTGATACGTTGCTGTTCGATGCAAACTTCAACATCACCGGATTCCAGGGCCAGCAAAGCGCGCAGGAGTTTTTCTCCAATGACTCTTCCAGTGGCTGTTTCAGCCGGAAGATCACTGCAGCCGCCGGTCTGCTGACCAGCGTTACTGATGGCGTTCTTTGCGCTAACAACAAGCACTAGCAACCTAGTAGAAGAGGTTTGTGGAGGGCGCGGAAACAATCCCGCGTCCTTTTCTTTTGATGTTTCCTCCACTGTGCGTCATCCCGAAAGGCGTGAACGAGTCCGCGCTTTCATCAGCGGGCGAGTAGCCTTGAGGGACCTTGTGTCTTCTCAAAGTTAATGTAAGCACAAGGTCCCTCCGCCATACTAGCGTGCTGATAACGACGCACGCTCGTTAACGGTCGTCGGGATGACGAGCTGTACAAAAGACATTCATCGATCCATATATCCGAATTTCGGCAGAAGTTTTTGCCGTCGTGAAATGAAGCGCGTATGATTTCCTGATATGGTTTCCATGTCACCGGCAATTGTGGACGTAACAAATTTTGATCTCAAGCAAGCTTCCTGGCACTGCGATCAACTGGAGCGGGGCAAGGTGCTCTTTTTCAGCCGTGTGCCGTTTGAATTTC
>Ga0206965_10120_pt1 | contig 24046 bp, 20 predicted proteins | sample Alteio_BWOrgHeat_26_FD_152973 | JGI IMG/M metagenome (GOLD analysis project Ga0206965, IMG submission 152973) | Enriched cells from forest soil in Barre Woods Harvard Forest LTER site, Petersham, Massachusetts, United States -... | ecosystem: Environmental > Terrestrial > Soil > Temperate forest >...
CATAAATTTAAAAGCGGAAGCAATGCTCATGGTGATCAACATCATGTCGCCAACAGTCCCCAGGCCAAAAACCAGTAAATAGGCAATGGCCCAGCGCGGATTGGGAATGGTGGCAAGGACAAGTAAAGCTACAGCAGCGGAACCGGCAAGCCCATGAACCACGCCGACAATAAATGGCCGTACCGGACGATAGATAGCCAGCTTGCCGAAGAGACGGTCAAGCAGCGCCAGCGGTGTGCGATCAGCGCGATGAAGGTGCGCCTCAGGAGAATGTCCGTGCACATGGCTGTGAACGTAGTCGCCATGAGTGTGCGGGTGCGAATGCAGAGTTTCAGGACCTGTTTCCGTGGGAAGTGCAATTGACCGCGAAGCACGCATGAATGCCACAACATTCATCGCACCAAGAATAATGAGCATTAACGCGACTGAAAACTCCATGCTCAAGCCAATCCGTGTGGGAATGACAACGTTAAAAAGAATAATGAGCGCGCCCACCACAAGAATCGTCAGCGTGTGGCCAATACCCCAGAAAGCGCCGGTCAAAGCAGCGCGTGTAAGCTGGCGCTGCCGCGTAACGATGGTAGTAACGGCAACTACGTGGTCCGGATCGGTGGCGTGGCGCATCCCAAGGAAAAATCCCAGGACAATAATGGAAAGAAAGCTCACCATATCTCTCTCATCTTAACGCTCTGTTCAGGTTGAAAGCATGCCAGGGTGAAAGAAAGTCATAGCCCCCTTGCCGTCTTATGCAAAGCAGAGGACAAACCCGCCTTGATTTCATTTCACCCAGATTATGCAACCACAGCGCAGACACTAACCCAGGAACCATCGTACAATAATGCAGGCAAGAGCTTGCTCATGCGGAGAGGTGTGTGAGCGGTTGAAACAGGTGGTCTTGAAAACCACTGTACCTTAACGGGTACCGGGGGTTCGAATCCCTCCCTCTCCGCCAGACAATCTCCGCCTCAATTCGATTGATTCAGTTTTACAGCCGGGTTTGCACTCAAAAATGCGGCAACCGGAAGAAGCTCTGAAACATGGCGACATCAGCTGAAGGACGCGCAAATGAGGCTGCCGTTCTTGTCGACGACGCTGGCCATCAGCGTCGGGTCAGCATCTTAAAATCACCTTTCCTGGTAGGTCGCTCCGAAGAATGTGACATCACCATTCCCGATTCCAGGCTTTCTCGAGTGCATGCCAGATTCGTCGCGGAAGACGGCTTCTATTTTATTGAAGATGCTGGCAGCCGCAACGGCACATTCGTGAACGGCGACCGTTGCGAACGGACGTTGTTAAGGAACAAGGATGAGATCAGGCTTGGAACCACTGTTAAATTGATTTTTCTGCAAAGCGAGCTGGTGGAGACTGCTACCAGTTCCTTCCTCGCAAGTCTGACTTCCAATTCAGAAATCTCCGATCTGCAAAAACTAAGGCTCTTTCTTGAGGCGGCACGCAATCTCAGCAGTGGAAAGGTTGTGGAGGACGTGGTGCGCGACCTGCTTACGTATGCCTTGAAAATTACGCGCGCAGACCGGGGATTTGTTTATCTTAAAGACAAATTGGGTGAGCCAGTATTGGCTTGCGGCCTGGATCGAAGCGGCACGCCTCTCTCCAACGATACGAACGTCTCCCATTCAGTGGTTCGCGAAGCCATGGCTACGGCCCTGGAACTGGTCACTAATGACGCCAGCCAGCAAAGCGCCCTGGCTGGCCGCGAAAGCATCCTGTTCACTGGTCTAAGAACACTGATTGCCATTCCACTTCGCGTACGGCACGGGCTCAGAGAACGCGTGGTAGAGAAAACTGCGGATGGGGTTCTGTATCTCGATAGCAAGCTGGCATCAGGGAACATTTCAGAAATCAGCCATCAGGTGCTGCAAGCACTGGCCGGCGAATGTGCGGCCGTGCTGGAGAGCGCAAAGCTCGTGGCCGCTGAACACGAAGCCCAGCAACATCGCAAGGAAATGGATATTGCCGCATCCATCCAGCGCAGTTTGATCTCCTCGTCAGAGGCGGAAAGTGATTTCGCCCGTGTCGTCGCGCAAACTGAACCGTGCCGTGATGTCGGTGGAGATTTCTTCGACGTCGACATCTCTGAGAATACAGTCACTGTCATCGTCGCCGACGTTTCCGGAAAAGGTGTGTCGGCAGCACTTCTGGCCTCCATGATCCACGGAATGTTCCATTCTCAGGTGTCGGGAGGGACAAGCCTTGTGAACGCGATTAGGTCAATCAACAGATTTCTGTGCTCGCGGGTTGCCGGACTGAAGTATGCCACTCTGATCGGAGCCCAGTTGGGCCGCGATGGCAGTTTGCAGATTGTAAATTGCGGCCATGTGCCGGCATTAATTACCAATGACGGAGTCGCCGCCCACGTGATCGACGGAGATACGCCTATCGGTCTGTTTCCCGACACAGGTTTTCATGTCATTGAGGAGCATCTCAATGTTGGTTCCCGTCTTTGTATCTTTACTGATGGAATCAGTGAAACCGAGAATGCGATGGGTAAAGAGTTTGGCTCCGGCAGAGTCGAAGAATGCCTGTTCGAATCTGAGCCAGTCATCAGCATAATGAAAAAAGTACGCTTGTTTTCCGGGGCCGTAGAAGCGCAGGATGATCGCACAATTCTAGTGCTGGAGCGAACACGCTGAATCCAGATAATGCTCGCTTGGCCACCGGTTCCGCCCGTACCCCATTCTGCAATATCGCTGAAAAACTGCCGCTCCGACCCGGCCATGATTTCCAGCTATAATCCGCCTTAGATGGCTATCTCACCTGGGATTCGCCTGGGTTCCTACGAAATCATTGGACCTTTAGGCAAAGGCGGCATGGGCGAGGTCTACCGAGCGCACGATACCCGGCTGGATCGCACCGTGGCGGTCAAGGTCTTGCCGCTGGAATCCATGCGCAATGCCGGGGGCGTTCAACGATTTGAACAGGAGGCCAAAGCTGCCTCCGGGCGCAATCATCCCAACATCCTGACCTTTTACGATTTTGGCGTTGCCGATGGCACATACTATATGGCCACCGAGTACGTTGAAGGCAATACGCTGCATGAGTTGATTGCCGCCGGTCCCATGACGCTTGTTCGTGCTCTGGACATCGTTATCCAATCTGCCAGCGGATTGGCGGCCGCTCATACCGCTGGAATTATTCATCGTGATGTGAAGCCCTCCAACATCATGGTCCGTCCGGATGGCTATGTAAAAATCCTTGACTTCGGTCTGGCTAAGCTGGCGGAAAATTCTTTTGCCCAGTCTGATCCCAACGCGCCTACGGCGCCCGCAGCACTCACGGAACCGGGCCGGATCATGGGCACATGGCTGTATATGTCGCCGGAGCAGGCACGTGGCCTGGAGATGGATGCGCGGACCGATATCTGGAGCCTGGGCGCGGTGCTGTATGAGATGGTTACTGGAAAGTCTCCGTTCGCGTCCCAGACCATGAGTGACACACTGGCGTCGATTCTCAATCGCGAACCGGAGCCATTAAGCAGTTACGGTATCGACGCACCTGAGGAACTCAAGCACATTCTGACCAAAGCACTGGCCAAAGACCGGGACAGCCGCTACCACTCTATTAAGGATATGGAGCTTGACCTGAAACAGCTTAGAAAAGAGCTGGAGTTGGGGACGGCCCGAACGGACCGCTTGGGAGCGGTAACGGCCGAGGTCAAATCACGAGACACAGTGAGCAAGCAACGGCACTCGACCGGAATGTCGGCAGGGCGGAAAAAGTCTTTGCTTGCCGCCTCCAGCATGCTAACGGCAGCGCTGCTGGTTTGGGCTGCTGTGGCCAACCGGCAGCCGAGCGTTGCTCCCGCGCCTGAGCGCCAGCTCAGCTATTCGCTGCTGGTACAGAAGATGCGCGATGGAAAACCTTATCAAGATCCATTTGGCGCCACCGGCCGTGAGATTTTTGAGAATGGATGGAAAGTGCAGTTCGATTTTTCCCTCCCGCAGGCAGGCTCCTTATACCTGCTCAATGATGGACCGGGTACAGACGGGAAGCAGGAATTGTCTGTCGTGTTTCCCACTCCGTCGGTCAATAACGGCTCGGCCCAGGTTATGGCCTATAAAAATGTCCAGAGCGGATGGCTCGTATTCAATGACCACGCGGGTCGTGAGAAATTCTGGGTGGTGTGGGCAATCAAGCCGGTACCGGATTTGGAACAGTCGATTCAGCAGGTAGCCAGGGCCAGGGATGCGACTATTCATGATATGCAGTTGACCCAGGCAATCCGCGGGCTGCTGGCAAAGTCGGCGGTGGCGTCCGTGAGCGTAGACCGGGAGAACAAGCAGACAAGCTTAAGCGGACACGGCGACGTTTTAGTGAGTGAAGTGGAGTTGGAGCATCGTTAGCAACCACTCTGAATGGCACCCTGAGTCCTGGATTCTTAAGCCGGGGATGTGAAAGCGATTGCACATGAAATTGCCGCCTGTTGCCAGCACGAAATTGTACTTGCGTTATTGACTTGGAGAGGAAATCGAGACTACGATGCTGGTCAACAACCACGTGGATGAGCAACGTTTCATCCATATTTCCGGTCACGGCGATTGCACCTGCTAAGGTCGCAAATTTTAACTTAAAGGAGCAATCATTCGTGCCGGATATGAACTCGGGGCTTTAAAAAATCAGATGACGGAGAAAAATAAGATGTCAGAAGGTGAGCACGACGGAACATACACATCGACAGTGACCGCACTTACTCCCGATCCCAGCGGAACGCTGCACATTCAAAAGAGCGGTCCCAATACAACCTATTCCTATACGCCGAATAGCACAGGCATCAGCCAGGCATTCACCCCCAACAGCCACGGGCAAACGCTGACTTTCTCGATCACCATTAGTGGGACGACCTTCAACTTCAGCGGGCAATTTACACCCACTGGCGGCGGCAACAACAAACAGTACAACGGCAGCGTGAATGATAATTCTCCAAAAGCTACCACCGGAAGCTGGACGGCGAAATCGCAATCGCCAGTGCCCAAAGAGTCCAGGAAAGCAGGTTGAACTTTCTCGGCCCCAGGCTAAAGCGGGTTTGCAACAAAAACCCTTAGCGCGCTGTCAGTTCGTCGTTCTCTGTTCAGTAAGGCCTGTAACGGATTCGACAAGGCAGACACTTGATTAAGAAAGAAGAAAGCATTGACGGATTTGCTCGCGATAGTTGCTGCAGTAATTGAATTTGTCAACGGCACTTGGCAGGCGAAATCGCAAACTCCCTAAGAGTGTCACAAAGCAGACGCAGTTAACGAGTTCCATCAGGGCAGAGGATTCTCTGCCCTGATGCACATCCAGGTATTAGTGAACATTTCCAGAAACAAAGCGAAGGGTCAAATGCAAAACAGGCTCGCTTGGTTTGCTTTGCCGCTGATCCTGGTTTCCGCCTCCATTGCTCGCGCCCAGCAAATCCCCGAGATCAAGCTGGATTCAGTCGTGGAACGTTCTCTATCCGGCGGGCAGACGAATGAATACCGCGTCATGTTGAACAAAGGTCAGTTTCTACATGCGGTCGTAGAGCAAAAAGGCATTGACGTTGAGGTGGAGCTTCTCGGGCCGGATGGCAAACGCGTTGGCCACATCGACAGCCTAAATAGCGCCTGGGGCCCGGAACCCATGGTAGCGATCGCTGAAATTCCGGGCGAGTACCGATTGCGCGTTATTGCCGGCAATCCGCAGGCTGCGGCGGGCAGATACGAACTCCGCGCTCTTGCCTTGCGTCAGGCTACGCCTGAAGACATGCGACACGTTGCTGCCAATCGCGCGGTAGAGGAGGGACAGGATCTACTCGGCCAGGGCACGGCTGCGTCCCTGCAGCAAGCCTCCGAAAGATTCAAACGCGCCAGCGTGTTCTACCGGTCGTCTGGAGAGCAGTACGATCAGGCGCTTTCATTGTTCTCTCTGGGAACGGCCGAAGCCCAATCCGGAAACTTCAGCGCCGCGTTGCAGGCTTACGAGCTCTGCTTACCATTGTTCCGGGCCGTGAATGACAAAGCCATGCAAGGAGACACACTCAACAGTATGGGCGGAGCCTATGACGTGGCAGGTGATGTTATTCGCGCCACCAACGCATATGGTGATGCGTTGATGCTTATGCGCTCCAGCGGTGATCGGTTGCGAGAAGCGGTCATTCTGAATAATCTTGGCAAAATCCACTACGATCTAGGCGATTGGCAGGAAGCTGGCGAGTACTACAAAGAGGCATTGCCGATTTTTCGTGAAAACGGAGACCGTGCCAGGGAAGGAATTGTCCTGAAAAACCTTGGCGAAACCAGCTATATCCTCGGCCAAAACGAAAAGGCCCTGGAATATTACAAGCTGGCTTTGCCGCTGCACCGTGCGGCGGCCGACAAAGGAAGTGAGGCAGCCACGCTGCGGCAAACGGGATCAGTCTATCGAGCGCTCGGTAAACTTTCCCAGGCGATGCCGCTCTATGAGCAGGCGCTGGCTCTGGACCGGTCGACTGGCGATCACTGGAGCGAAGGAATCACGCTGCGGCTGCTCGGCAACGCCTATACGTCTGGCGGGGAACCGCAGAAGGCGCTGGAAAGTCTACAGCGATCGCTCCAGTTGCTCCACACCGCTGACGATGCCCGTGGAGAAGGCCTCACATTGAACGCACTTAGCCATGCTTACGCAGCGGCCGCCAATCCGCAGCAGGCCACGGATGCTTACTTGAAATCGCTGGAAATACTGCAGAAGGTTGGAGACCGGAGCAGTTCAGCACTGGCGCTGCAGGGGCTGGCGCAGATAGAGCGCGATCAAGGCCGGCTTAGCGAAGCTCGCAAGCACGCTGAAGAGGCATTAAGGCTGATCGAACAGGTGCGGTCAAACGCGGGCGCACAGGAAGATCGTGCTTCTTACTTTGCTACACAGCAGAGTATGGGTGAGTTTTACATTGATCTGCTCATGCGAATGCACAAACAAGATCCGGCAGCCGGATATGACGCCGAGGCATTTCAAGCGGCAGAGCGCGAGCGGGCACGCAGCCTGCTGGAGATGCTGGCTGAAGCGCAAGTCGACATCCGCCAGGGCGTAGATCCCAAGCTGTTGCAGCGGGAGCACGAGATTGCTGGACTGCTGAACTCCAACGCGCAACGGCTGCTGACCCTGCGCGGCGCCGGCACGGAGGAAAAATCCGCTGCCTTGAAAAAAGAGATCAGCCAGCTGGAAAGCGAATCGCAGAAGGTAGAGCTGGCCATCCGCAAGAGCAGCCCGCAGTATTCAGCCATGACTCAGCCGCAGCCGCTGATGCTTAAGGAAATCCAACAGCAGGTACTGGATGCAGACACGGTACTGCTGGAATATGCGCTCGGCGAAGATCGCAGCTATCTGTGGACAGTGACCGCAACCGGCCTGAAGAGCTATGAACTGCCAAGGCGCAGCGAGATCGAGAAATCAGTTCGCCAGGTGGTTGAGCTGCTCTCCGCTCGTGGGACATATATAAGAGGCGAGCTACCGCAGCAGAAAAAAGATCGCATCTTCCAAGCGGATGCGCAACTTCCACAGGCTGCGACCCGGCTCAGCCAGATGGTGTTGGCTCCCGTAGCCGCAGAATTGGGAAACAAACGGCTGGTGCTGGTGACGGATGGTTCTTTGCAACACGTACCGTTTGCCATGCTGCCTATCCCTAAGTCGAATGGGTCGGCAGCAACGCCTTTGGTAACGGAGCATGAAATCGTGAGCCTGCCCTCGGCATCCACAGTCGCCGAGCTGCGCAAGCAGACTGCCGGACGCGAGCCTGCACCGCGGACCATCGCCGTGCTTGCCGATCCGGTATTCCAGGCGGATGATCCGCGCGTAAGCAGGCAAACTCCAGTTGTAAAAACCACCATTGCAAACAAAGAAGTCGCAAAAAAAGAAGCTGCACCGGCCAAGCCGATTGCGTCGGCGAACAACGGTCCTGCACGCGGAGAAGCTCAAGAAGAGAATTCGCGCATTCTGGTCCATCTCGCTGCAACTGAAGCCGACAATGCATCCGGTGAGCAACTGCGAGTTCCACGTCTGCCTTTTACGCGCCAGGAAGCCGACCGCATCATCAAGCTGGCCGGAGAGAAAGATAACTTTGAAGCGCTGGATTTCCGCGCTAGCCTGGCCACCGCCACCAGCGCAGAGCTGGGACGTTACCGCTATCTGCATTTTGCCACTCACGGATACCTTGACAGCGAGCAGCCGGAGCTTTCTGCCATTGTGCTGTCACTGGTAGATAAGACGGGCCAGCCGCAGACGGGCTTTTTGCGCGCCAATGATATTTACAACCTGAAGTTGCCAGCCGACCTGGTGGTGCTGAGCGCGTGCCAGACCGGTCTGGGTAAGGAAATTCGCGGAGAAGGCATTGTAGGCCTGACGCGCGGCTTTATGTACGCCGGAGTGCCGCGCGTGATTGTGAGTTTGTGGAGCGTGAATGATCGCGCCACGGAAGAGCTGATGGCCGCCTTTTACCAGAAGCTGCTCAAGGAAAAACTTACACCGGCTGCATCTCTGCGACAGGCACAGATGGCGATGATGAAAGACAAGCAATGGTCGTCACCTTATTATTGGGCGGCTTTTGTGCAGCAAGGTGAGTGGAAGTAGTCTGGGCACTCGGCAATAGGAGCGTGTTATGAGCAAGGCGTTAAGCCAGCTGAAATATTTTTGTGGTCCGCTGGTGCGGGTTTTTGTTTTTGCGGCTTTGGCTGGCATGGCTCTCTTCTCTGCCGCGCAGGAAAATGACACACGCGGTGTAACGCCGGAAGAGTTCGTAAAGGCGCGTCCGGCAAAGTCGGGAACGAAGCCGGCAGCGCGACCAGCAGCGCAACCTGGCTACAAACTCGTCAGCACTACACTCAAGTCAAGCGGCGGCGCCATGCGGCAGATGGGCATTACCATTTGGCGTCTGCGTGCATCCGTGAGTCAAGACGGCGGCCCCAGAATACTGGTGCAGGAAGGTGCCGAAAGTGTTTCCTGGACGCCACAGCGTATTGCCTCCGGTTCACTACTGCGCGAAGGCGACCGCGTCCGCATCAGCATTGAGTCGCCGTCTACGGGATATCTTTATGTGATCGACCGCGAACAGTACTCAGCCGGCAAGCTGGGCGACCCTTACTTGATCTTCCCGACCACTCGCATTCGCAACGGTGACAATCAGGTTACCGCGGGCAAACTGATTGAGGTACCGGCACAGGAAGACCGGCCCAACTATTTCACTCTGCGCAAGAGCAAGCCCGCCCAGACCGGTGAAGTTCTTACTGTAATTGTGAGTGACAAACCGTTGGAAGGCGTGGACATTGGCCCCGAGGCCAAAGTGCTTTCCGCCGAACAGGTGGCGGGATGGGAGCAGAAATGGCGAGGGCAAACGCAGCGCTTTGAAATGGTAGGTGGCGCAGGCCACGCCTGGACCAAGGCGGAACAGGAAGCCGGATTGGATGGAACGCGCCGGCTCACGCAAGATGATCCCGGCCCGCAGACCGTATACCGTGTGGCAGTGCCTGCAGGCCAACCGTTTTTCACCAAGATCGAACTCGGATACTCCACACCGAAAACTGCGCACGCCAGGCAATGACCGGGACCTCGCGGGACGACTTGTAATCGCCGTACTCGGCCAACAGATTGCATACATTTGTGCGACTTAACCCAAAGGCCTCGAAAAAACTGGCGAAGGTTTGAAAGTTAAAATCCCCTCGCCATTTTCGATTGCAGATCGTGAGAGTCTATTGACATTCTCTCAGTGCCAGTTGAATTGTGCCGTCGATTATCTTCTCTGCCACTTCTGCATGAATGACAAGCCTATTGCCTGTTACAAAGTATTTATTGGACTCTAGCGCCTCTTCCTCACTGAGAAAGATTCGATAGCTTGACCGGGAGGTCGATTTGATGTTTCGTGAAGGATTGATGCAAATTGTGTGGAGGCTTTTTCGTTCAGGCGAAGTGATCTCAATTGAGAACGCGAGAAGCTCAGCTTCTTTCGGCTTGGTAAAGAATATTTCAAAAACCAATTCCCCAATGTTTTTAAACTCGCCTAAAGACTGCAAATCTCCAATTGAGAATTCTAGTAAAGGTTTGCTCGGAAATAACACGAGGCTATCAGTTGTTTGCGGCGGCGGGCTCGGATATCCCGTTGTATTGAAGGGTTGTGCTGCGCCTTTAATAGGCACAGGGCCAGGGTTAGGTTTTGGCGATGCGGACATACATTTTCCTCCCTTACGTTCAAAAATATGTTCGAGGCCATCTTGCCGTCTCGATCAGAACAGCATTAGCGCTTTGCTTTCCTCGGATACAAGCTAAGTACCGCCCATCCGGGGAAGGTGCAATGGCATAAATGACATCCTGTGTAAAATGCGGCAAAGGCCTTCGATTACCACCATGACTTTTGCTGTCTGCCCATTGCCTCCGTATTTGCGACACATCATTATTGGTTACAACGTAGAAAATCTCGGTGCCGTCCGCCGACCAACGTGCCTGGGAATCTTCGGGGATGTCTGGAAAAGTTTCTACCAGTTTTGCCGTAGTTCGATCCAGGGTCACAGTAGACCACCCTTGGGTTGGATTAATAGAGTATTCACAGAGGATTTTCTTGCCGTCTGGAGAAATAACGGGGTTTCTGGCCGGTCTATCTGTGAATTGGGTGGCCTTGCCACCGTCTATCGGTACAATCCACAAAGTCTCGCCACCATTCGCAGAAGAGCTGTAGATCACCCACTGGCTGTCAGGCGTGATTGTAGGGTGTTTCTCCACCGAACTTCCTGAGGTCAGGCGAATTGCACTGCCGTCCGCCAGTTTCAAACGCCATAAATTTGAGGTCCCATCACGGTTAGAAATGTACACTAGATATTTCCCATCAGGGGATGCCACCGGATCCCGCTCGGTAAAGTTGTCATCGGTAATCGTATGCGTCTCTAAAGTGTCAGGATTGAGGGACCAAAGGTCACGTAATCTTCCAAGCTTTATTTCCGAAACAAGCGTGCTGGAGCCTATCCAGTTGAGACCATCAAATTCGGCCGGCACATCCACTTTTTTGGGGTCGCCGGCCGGTGTCAATGGAATTAGCCACAGACTATTCTGAACCACGGAATGGACGGTAATAATCTGCTGGGAGCCGGAGCTTCCATCTAGGTCGCTATAATCTTCAAGTTCGTGACCCCATGGCGAAACCTTGCCGTCCGGCCAGGACATCTCAAGCAGTTGCTTATTGCCGGAGTCGACGCTTTTCGCAACCACGGCCAGACTGCGGCCACTCTTTAGCCAGACAGGTTTTTCTGCCCGATACCATGGCTGAGAAACTTGGTGAAGAACTTGCCCATCTGTAATGAGTATGGCTGAAATCTGCACGCCCTTGGAGGAGTTACTCCACGTTGCGCACAAGACCGATAAGCCATCCGGTGACCATAATGGTGAACGCAGGAAATATACATAAGATGGCCGAAGGGCCGGAAGCTCTCTTTGTGATTCGGCAATGGAAGGTCCGTCCAGCCTGGCCAGAACCACAGATGCCGTGAAAACAGCTCCCGGATGCCCGCGCAAGAAAGCAATCTGCTTGCCATCTGGAGAAAAGCTTATGCCGGTATCTACCTCATTAAGAATGAATTTTGAATCTCCACCCTGGCTGGAAACTCGATAGAGCACACTCCCTTCTCTCTGTGCTCGGACGTAGTAAACATATCGGTTATCAGGAGAAATTGTGATGCCGATGTATTTCCCAGGATTCACCGGCACTAATATTCTTTCCTGCGGAGAATCTATTTGCAGAATTTTCAGTGTCTGGCCGCCGCTTGCTGTGGTTGCATAGGCAGCATATTTGCCATCTGCTGAAATCGCGGCTAGTTGTATATTGCCGCTGCTCGTCAAGGAGTTTACCCGAATGATAATCTGCGGACGGTCTATCCACCACCAATAAAAGATCAGTCCTGTCAATAGAATGACAAACGCAATGGCAGGTTTCCACCACTTCTGCCATATAGATGGATCGCCGGCAACTGGTAAATCCTCTAAGGCATTTCGCATGCTTTGATAGCGCTCTTCCAATCGCGGGGAAAGAGCTTTTGCCATCCAGCTATTCAGCGATTTATTGTAACTAGGGCGTCTCCGTATACTGCTTGCTACGTGAGGAAGTTGACCGGTGACCATCTCATATGTCATCACGGACCAGCTCCAAATATCGGTACACGGATCAAACTGCCCCTTTCGCGCTTCCGGTGACATGTAATCCAGCGTACCCATTGCCATCCCGGGTACACTGTCATTGCTGCGTGGCAAATTGACCAACTTTGCCAGCCCGAAATCCAGCACTTTGATGTGCTTCTCTCCCTTCAGCACCATGATGTTTTCTGGCTTGATGTCCCGGTGTATGATCCCCGCATCGTGGGCAGCTTCAAGCGCTTCTCCAACTTGGCGAGCATAGTCAAGCGCCTGGGACAAAGGTAGCTGTCCAATGAATTTCCGCAACGGAAAACCGTCGATAAATTCACTTACTATGTAATAGATATCGCCCTGCTGGTTCCGGTCAAACACTTTTAAGATATGTGGATGCGCCAGACTGTCCGCGATCTCGGCTTCTGCTTTGAAGCGCGCAATAAGCCCCGGATCATTGATTAAATGCTTGGCCAGTATCTTGATTGCAACTCGTCCGGGTAATCGCGGGGGCCGGGCTGAGTAAACATCACCCATGGATCCTTTACCGATGAAATCAAGAATCTCATATTCGCCAATTTGGTCTCCAGCTTTGAGTGGTGGATTGGATAGAAATGGGCTGATCAAAAACTTGTCATCATTCGGGTAGGATGAAAGCAATGAGAGAACTTCTTCGCGCTTGTCTTCGTCACATGTACCCATCAAGCGCTCACGCTCTTTCGGAGCGAGAGGCAGGGCCTGGTGAAAGAGAGATTCTACTTCTTCCTGCCAGGCTTCTAATGCAGCGGAAACTTCTAACCGAAGAGCCTCATCTTCCTGGCATATCTCTGCCAGAGACTCCTCGCGCCTCTCCACTGGCAGGGCGAGAATTTGCCGTAGAAGAGCCTTAGTCCTCGACTGTCGCTCAGGATCCATCGGTATCTTTTTTGTTCTCTTCTCGAGCAAGCCATGCCTTAGCGAATTCCCAGTCTCGCATCACCGTAGTTGGAGAGACTTGTAGAACTTCAGCAATTTCCTCATTATTCAATCCTCCGAAAAAACGCAACTCCACAACCTGCTCTTTTCGGGAACTTATAATGGCCAGCCGTCTCAGTAGATCATCCAATACAAGCAAATCTACCTGCTGGCTAAAAGCAAAGCCCAGAGCTTCATCCAATGGGAGCATGATAATTTCAGCTCCATGTTTAATCCGGTTCTTGTACTTGGCATAATCAATAAGGATTTGACGCATAGCGCGAGCAGCAAGTGCAATAAAATGTGCGCGGTTTTGCCATTGCAGTTTTAACTGGCGCGCAAATTTTATATACATCTCACTTACCAGCGCAGTAGGTTGCAGGGTATGGTTTGGACGTTCGTTACGTAAGAGGTAGTAAGCAATGCGGCGGAGGTCGTCATAAACAAGGGGAGTTAAAGAGTCCAGTGCGCTCTTGTCCCCTTCGCTCAAACGGAGCAACAGCCCACTGATCTGGTCAGGCGTGGCCCCGGCCTGTTCGCGCCGGACAAGCAACGCATTGGTTTCTCGATAAACAAAATCATCGCCCTGGCACGCTACAGTAAGAAATTTATCGCGCTCTCCTCGTGGCCGAATTAGCGCCTGCTCCGCTAGCGATTCGATTTTTTCCAGAAGCAGCTCGACTTCCTGGCGAAGGGAATCCTCCCCTTGGCAGGACGACGCAAGAAACTCTTCCCGCTCGCCTTCCTGAAGCTTTAAGGCTTCATGAACAGTAGTTTCAACTTTACCCCGCACATTTTGGTCCATACATTTAGTCGCTGATCAAGCGATAGAAGTGTGCCTGATCCTCTTGAACACTTAAGCCACAGTGCTTGTTTATAGTTTTAGTTTGGGAAACCCGGGGCCGTGTTTGCTCTTGTTGCCGAATAAAAACTACAAATCACTCTAGTGAACTGTGGTAACCGGCTCTAAGCCGTTTGCTAACAACTGCTGCTAATTACAGTGATTTCTCTGCATCATAGTCCACCGGCTTAGTGAACTCCAGATAAAAATGTTGGGGTTTATTTCGTTAGACCTCCTTTTTTTTGATCTGTACCTAAAAGGTTTCTTAATCACAATTTCTTCGCAACCCTTATGTTTTCTTCAGCACCTGAATATCGCTTAGTTAGGTAACAATCCATTTAGCGATTGATATCGAAAGAGGAAATAATCGTGCTGAAGAGAAAAGCAGAGATTTTCACTTATATGTTTATGCTCGGAACCCTTTCTTGGGCTATTGGCATTAGTGGCAAGGCGTATGCCCAATCGGTAGCAGAACAATGCAAGAAACCAGGTCTGGCTAGTAACGTGATTGGCTGTTCCTCAGATCGGCCCTGCATTCTTCGGCTGCGCCAAAATGCCAAAGTGCTTCAAGTGGGATGGGACGGACAAAAAGACTATGATGCCTACAATCTTCGCTGGTCAAAATCTGGCAGGGCCAAGTCCCAATCTCAAATTGAGCTTGAAGGAGGGGCTGGTGGCATTTACGAGATCAGTAATATTCAGCCCTGTGCAACTTATTCCTTGGGAGTCCGGGGCTGTGATAAGTTGTTGCCGGGAAAGTCACGCTGCTCGGCATGGGCAACCGCCTCATTTATCACGCAGCCAGAGCTGTTATTAGGACCTGATTCCTGCCAAAAAGCATACGTCTGGAGAGCTGCTTATCCGGGCGATCATGTATGTGTGCCGGCAAGAAGGCACAACCAGGCTGTAATTGACAATGAGCAAGCGAATTCCCGTCGCGATTTGCATGTCGGACAATCAGTTCCAGATGGTTGTATCTCCGGTTATGTGTGGCGAGAAGCCAGAGCCGAAGACCACGTTTGTGTAACGCCTGAAACACGATCACAGGTTCAAGCGGATAATAATGCAAAGTGCGAACATCTGGCTGTTTGCCGGAGACATTTTTAAAGGATCTACGCCAGCACCCGCCATCATTTGGGCATTTCCCCGCTGTGCGCGGCCTTTGGGAACGAAAGGAAATAACCGTGCAAGCTATTTTGAGTGCTATGCACGCACGGTTCGGTGCAGATCTTTTAGCAGCCCGGAACTCATTCACCAGTTCCCATTTTAACGAACCACCCACTTCCAAGTAAGCTTGGTGCATCACGGTGATCCACCGCCAGGCGTTCTCTGCGTGGACCGAAAAGGTATGTCTGCCCGGTAAATGTCCCCTTCACTACAATAGACGAATCACCCACATAACTGAGCACAGTGGGATTTTCTGGTAACGGAAGCTTAGGCGGATCGGCCGGTGGATAAGACATTGCTATACGCAACGCGCGGCGCTTGTTACCACAGCAACCCATAAGAACTCCTTCCCTAAAATGAGTTAGTTCGTTGAGTCTTCACGACGAGTCGCACGCTCCAGTAAACAGCTTGCACCGGAGATAGCTAACCAGGTGAGGACCCAATCATGTGAACTATAGTTAACTGCCAGAGTGATCGGCACAGCGATCCATAAACTCGAGCAATAGAAGCAATCCATTGCCTTGCCCAAAGTGCTTGCTTTTAGCCGCACACGCAGCCGCAGGACAATGTCCCATGGACCGTCCTCTTCAACCAGCAGATGCGTTAACCGCCAGGTCGTGAGCGCGGCCAACAGGAAGCGGAATTCGCTCGAGAAAAGCATAGACGAAAAAGAAGTGTGTCAGGGGCGCGTCTTTGACAGACGTGCCCTGACAAACATTTGATGTGATTTATCCATTCACAACCGCCACACGGATCTCCGGTTGCGAACCCAGATAAACCGGATCATAGAGCCAATCCAACAGGTGCCCATTGTCACTACCAGCTGGATTCATGGCGCGGCTATTGGCACGGCAGCCGAAGGTGTAAGCGCCTTCTAGATCGCTTGCTGGAATGCTGTATCGTCCAGTTAAAAACACAGCATTATCTGCCACGTTTTCATGCCAGTGTGAAGTGTTCGAAGGTGGGTTTGGCAACAGGTTCGCCGAACCGCCCCCGCATCCAGCTGTGTAGATAAAAGCGTCGCGGAGATGGTGCGCTGAAACTGAAACATTAAACTGCACCTCCACGTCTTGTGGCGTGCTGCCTCTGTGGATTGTTGGACAGGGTACGGTAAGATCGCGATCAGCAAGATTAAAAGCGCTCTCTGGCTCGCTCGCAAACTTCCACCTCAACGTGTCAAATATGACTGTTGGAGCGGTGTTGTCCACCTGGATTGCAACCGTAGCGGAATTTGGAAGCACATTCTTGTTAAGGTCGCCAAGTTCAACTTTGAGCAAATATTTTCCCAACAGCGGAGTTGGCCATTCCAGAACCATATTCCCGAGCTCGAACTGGTCGGGGTTAGGCAGCACCGGATACCATCCGCTGCCATCAGCAAAAACATTTTTCGGCGGTCCGGAAGGTAGTGGAAAAATGTTCCACGCAAGTCCTGTAATTGGAGAAAAGGTGGCGCCGTTATCGCTACTCAATTGCACTCTGTAGAATTTGGCGCCCAGAACATTGACGCAGCCGTAAAGCTGGAGCGTCTCAAGAAACGGCGTTTGCGCCGGCGGACGTCCCATTGAGTTGATTGGCCGGTTGGGCCGTATGGCATAACCCAGATTCAAGTCAAAGTATGCTGGATCGGTTATTGACATCAGGCCGGCAAACAAAATCGCAGGCTCATTGCCGCAGGTAACTGTAGGAGTGTCACAAGTATGTGATTCCATGGCTTGTGAAGACGCAACCAGCTTTACATTAGGAAGCGGGCCTGCGTCCCAGCGCACGTCAAAAAATCCTTCCGAATAAATTGTTTCTTCGGTTCCATCGCCATTGATATCCTGCGTGACCTTGAATGTGATGTCGGGCACATCCAGAACGCGCTGCCACACCGGAATGTTGATATCGAAGCAGCGCCGGAATGGACCAATAAATTGGTTTACGTTGAAACCCTCAACAGCCTTGCGGTCCACTCCCAGTTGCAGAGCGACTGCCGCACGGATTGCGTCATGCTGGTTGGCTCGGGATTCACCAGCAACATGCGCATGGCTCGACAATGCACGCTGGAATTCTTCCGGCAGCGGTGGCGGCAATTCGGTGGCGAATGCACGAGAATCCACAAGATCTTTGGCTGATGCATCTTGCGCGCCAAAGGACCGCGCTGACTGTAACGCCGTTACCTGCCTGGCGAGCTGTCGCCCTGCCGAACCAGCCAATGCTTCAAGAGTACCGGCTGCCACATTGCTCAAGGCTGCCAAAGGGCCGGGATCAGGACCTGGGCGTGGTGGGAATGGACGTTCCAAAACAGGGCCAAGGAGTTCCTGGATGGACGGCCGTTGGAAAATCGTATCGAAACAGATTCGCAGCTTGCGCCAATATAGAATCCAGTCAATATCAAAGCGCGGAACCCAGACACAGAAGTTTCCGCATTTGTCGGTCTTGGTTGTCGCCAATACTTCCCGGTGACAGAAAAGCGGAAAGTGCCATCCCCATTTCCAATTCACGGGAAAGTAGCTGATGAAATTGCAATCAGTATCTTCAACTATGACCGTAGCAAACGGGACGGGGTATTCGACACCCGTGACAGGATCTTTCTTCACGACCCTGCCGCAGATCTCCCGGAACAAAAACCATTCCGGATTAATCTTCCACCGCAATTTTTCATTTAAACCGCTCAAGGTTTGCCCAATCAATTCCTTGGCATCGATCTGGGCAAGGGCGCCAAGACGGCTGGCTTGGATACTTGTTAATTTACGATGATCAGGCGCAACTGCCTCGATCACTGAAGCTTTTTTTTCCGGCATAAATCCTCCATGCAGACAGCTGTGCTGCAAGCCATAACAATTGCTAGTCTTGTTTTTCTGGCGTGGAAACTGTTAGGTGACTTCCGGACAAAAAAGCGACAAAGAGATAGGATTTCCACCTATAGGTGGCTAGATGGATGACGTTTTCTAGTAATTTATGGCTGCCAGGAACGGATCAAACGATGTTTCCGATTTTAGCTGGGGCCATGTTCGCAATCGGGATACGTGAACCTATCGGCCACTTTGCTCATTCTTTTGGGCAGATTCTTAATAATTGAGACATCCATATCGGCCCACATCTTTATGCGTTCTGACCCTGATTTCCCGCAACGTCGCCATTGTAGGGGCCTCGGGAAGCGGAAAATCAACTCTCTTCCGTCTGCTTCTAGGCTTCGAAAAGCCAGACTCAGGAGAGGTCCTGTATGACGGACAGGATCTTTCCACGCTCGACATTCAAGCAGTGCGGCGGCAACTAGGCGTGATACTTCAATCCAGCCGGCTGATTGCGGGAGACATTCTACACAACATTATCGGTTCGTCTCCACTCGTCTTCAGGATGTATGGGAGGCAGCAACACTGGCCGGAATCGATGAGGAGATAAAAAAGCTTCCGATGGGCATGCATACCCACCTCAGCGATGGAGGCCGAAATTTCTCAGACGGGCAGCGGCAGAGGTTGATGATTGCGCGCGCTCTCGTTGGAAAACCTAAACTTGTCTTTTTTGATGAAGCCACCAGTACCCTGGACAACCATGCCGCAGCTATCGTCAGCCGTAGCCTGGAAAAATTGAATGCCACTCGGGTCGTTATCGCACATCGCGTCAGTACCATCAGAAATGCCAACGTGATTTGCGTACTTCATCAGGGCGTTATTGTACAAATGGGATGCTACGAACAGTTGATGCAAACGGACGGTTTTTTCGGAACCTGGTAAATCGGCAGCTCGTTTGAAGCTCAAACCGCGGAATGGACAACAATTCTAGCACTGAAATCCCCAGGGTTTCCGCTGGCGCGTATGTTTCAGCCAGTAAGCTACCGGCTGCTTATCTAGTTTTAGAGTTCCAAGTATGCGGAACTAATCTGCGGCTCTTCCCCTTTTCCGGAAACACGTAACCGGCCAAACTAAGGCTGGCAAAACTGTCAGTTCCAACACTGGTGATCGTCTCTACAGTAATAGTCAGGATATTCACCCTTGGAACTTACTTAAGGAAATACCAATGAAACGACTAGGGTACTTAACTGTATTTTTTGCCATGATTGCGCTGTTCGGAGTACACGTGTATGCACAACCTGCGCAGCCCGTGGCAGCCACGAACCAGGCTGCCGCTGCGGCGGCACCGGACACCGTCGATCCAGGTGCCATTGCAGCGTTAAATAAGATGGGCGAATATCTACGCTCATTGAAGTCGTTCCAGGTGCAAGCGGCAACGACCAGGGATGAGGTTCTCGATGACGGCCAACAGATCCAGCGCGACAGCCACGTTGATTTGCTGGCGCGTCTGCCAGACCGCTTGCGCGTCGAAGTGAATAACGCAGACCAGCATCGCCTCTATCTGTATGACGGCAAGAATCTGACAGTTTGGGGTCAACGCGTGAACTTTTACGCCACGGTTGCCGCGCCGCCGACAGTCGCAAAACTTGTTACGGCGCTTGACGATAAATATGACATTCGGCTTCCGCTGCAAGACCTGTTCTTATGGGGAACGACGCAATCGAAGGTGGGTGATGTTAAAAGCGCAATGGATGTAGGTCCGACTGAGGTCGAGGGCGTTACCTGTGAGCACTATGCTTTTCGCCAGGAAGGCCTGGACTGGCAGGTTTGGATTCAGCAGGGAGACTTCCCACTGCCGCGAAGGCTCGTCATCACGACCCTGAGCGATGATGCACGGCCTCAGTACGTTGCCGTTCTTACATGGAACCTGGCGCCATCTTTCAACGATGCCACGTTTGAGTTTGATCCGCCTCCAGGCGCACAGAAAATCGCTATTGCGGAACAACCGGCCAACGCGAAGTAGCCAGTAAAAAAGTATAAGGACAACGCCATGAAAAAAATGATCCAAGCCGCACTCCCAGGTTTCTTACTACTACTATTCGCGACGACTACCATGAGTGGCCAGCGCGGTGGCGGAAACGTGGCCCGTAGCAACGCGCAGACCAGCGTCAACCGGGGCAACAATAACAACGCAAACGTAAATCGCAATGCCAATATGAATCGAAACGCCAACGTAAATCAGAACGCAAATATAAATAGAAATGTAAATGTAAACGATAATAGGAATGTAAATATAAATCGCGATGTCGACGTGAACGTTCGCGGGGGCTATTACGGCGGAGGCGGATGCTGCTACCACCCAGTCGCGACCGCAGCAGCGGTAACCGCGGCAACCGTTGCCACAGCCGCAGTTGTTGGATCCATGGTCAACACACTTCCGCCCTCATGCTCGGCAGTGTCTGTGAATGGGTTAACATATCAGCAGTGCGGCAGCACCTGGTATCAGCCGCAATTTGTCGGCTCAAGTACAACCTACGTCGTTGTGAACGCGCCGCGGTAGCCGCTACAGGCATTTACGGGATGCTGTTATCAAAGCTCACGCTCCAGCAGGACGGCTGGCATGGTCATTTACCTCTATGCCGCCTTGACTGAAGGCTTGTCTCCTTCAGTATCGGCCTCTTCTCGGAATAGCTTCGCGAGCATGACAATCGATTTCGCCTTGGAATCTTCCATTATGTGCGCTGGAGTGAGCTTGGTGAGTATTCGCAATCCAACGGAAACCACGACAACATCGTCCATCCAGCCAATGACGGGAATAAAGCTGGGAATAAGCTGGATCGGGCTGAATACATAGCCCACAGTCAGACCGGCTACCATCTTGGCCAGAAGCGGAGACTTGGGATTCTTCAGAACCAGGTAGACCACGCATACTTGCTGAAGAACATCGCGTGCAAATCCCTTCCAACGCGGCTGTGGCGGCTTTGTGTCGGCCTGATTACTCTCGAACTTTTTAACGTTGCTCTCAACCGATTTCATCGTTCCCCGCGGGCCGGACAAATGCAGCCATATCCGAGATGGTTGGTGCTGGTCTCAAGTGTTTGGGCCATGCGGGCAGCCATCTGGTATCGCTGGCAATCATGCGGGGCACACAAGTCTCCTTGCAGCTTACGATTTGTCGATGCCTTAACCACCAAAAATAGACTGCCAGCCGCCAACCGTCGACTGCCAAAACTAGCAGCCTGCTGCAACGAAGCCATCGTTAGACGGTTGAGGTTGATGCATCGAATTTTCCGCCTTCTTCTGGCCGCAGGCTCCTGATATCGCGCTCAAGAAAGTAGTTCAAGAATGTTCGTATGGCGCCAATGGCAGCAAGTTGACCTATGTCCGTCCAGGTAGGCGCAATTGCAGTACGAATTATGTCGGCCGCCAGTTCAAATTCCAAAGCCAACATAAGCCATACACCGAAGTGAACCCAAACAACTCTCAATCCTCTGTGAGTGCCGTTCCGTTTCAGATAAATGTTAAGAATGCCCCAGACCGCCTCAATCGCTCCAAAGACAATCATGAGGGCGGCAACGGCTTCCACTGAAAGCGAGATTGTCCCAACAAAGCGCTTAAATATTTCTTCCATCGTCGGTCCAACGCTCAACAGAGCGAGGCAATCTGATCCATGGGCGAAGTACTTCGTCAGCTGTAGCTCTGCTATTCGACAGGAAAATCCACATGCTCCCCGAAGACAACATTGAGATTATGGGAGCAGAAATTGAGGATCGATGAGAACTGGCACTAATGCCAGTCCGATACGCGGCTATGGCGAGTAACAGGAATTCAGGAAGGAACGGGTACGCTGGTGACTACCGCCCTACAGCTGTTCGAAGAAATGTTTCGCCGAATCCGCTGCCCGTATCAACTATCCTTGCGATAAAGCAGGTTGCGCATCGCTTCTCTGCGGGCCTCATTTGCGCCTTTCGCAGTCTTTCGTTCGTCAGCGTCCATGCGGCCCTTCTCTGCAGGCTCAGTGGTTTCTGGGGCGCTGCATGCTGGACAGCGATTGGCAAAGCCGGGTTTATCCGGCTTCAACTCAAACTCTTCTGAGCAGACGGTACAAACTTTGATCGGAAAAGCCATTCAAAGTCCATAATACAACGCCCATAGGGAGGCATTTCAACATCCTTTATATTGGCACGGCGGGCTGGAGCATACCAGGAATGCACGCGCAGCATTTTGCTGCTGAAGGAAGTCACCTCATTCGCTATGCCGGCAAGTTGAATTGTGCTGAGATCAACTCCTGCTTTTATCGCGAACATAAGATTGAAACCTATCGTAAATGGGCGGCTGCCGTCCCTGAGGATTTTCGCTTTGCCGTAAAAGCCACCAGGACAATCACCCATGAAGGCAAATTGCGTACTCAAGGTGAAGAAGCGCTAAAGCGGTTTCTGAATCAGACAGGCGCCTTAGGAAAAAAGCGCGGCCCGATCCTGCTGCAAATACCGCCAAGTCTGGCATTTAATCATGTCTCGGGACAATCTTTCTTTACCATGTTTCGCGAACTCTACGATGGACCGGCGGTTCTTGAGCCCAGGCATGTGAGCTGGTTCGGCGAAGAAGCTGAATCGCTATTGCGAAAATTTCACATAGCCCGAGTTGCGGCTGATCCTGCATTGGTTCCTGCGGCGGCTCGCCCTTCAGGTTGGCCTGGACTAATTTACTTCCGTCTTCATGGATCTCCCAGGCGCTATTATTCTGCTTACTCTGAAGATTATTTGTCGCGCCTGGAGGCAGAGTTGCGGCAGGTCTCCGCTTCGGTACCCGCATGGTGCATCTTTGACAACACAGCCTCCGGTGCCGCTCTATCCAATGCTCTAGATTTAATTTCACGCTGCGGCTGATCACTACAGAAACACCAATTGCGGCTTTAGTTTTTACCTATATGCTGCATCAGGCTCGCAACAAGCTCCGGTATGTGCCTGTCCCACTGATTCCAGTCATGACCGCCGGGAACAGTATGGAATTCATATCGGAACTGGCGCGCCTGCAGCATGCCGGCAAATCTTTTGTTGGCCGTCAAAAGGCCTTCCTGCTGGCCACAGGTAAGAAAAAGATACGGTATCTGTGTTGGATCGGCAGAGCCGGCCAGAACATATGGATCGCTGGCTCTTCGGTTCTGACTTCCCCATGATCCAAAAAATAGAGCTGTGCTGCTGCCACTGTCCGACCCGCTTGATGGAGAACGGCCTGCTCGGAACGTCGAGAGCAGAGCTCAGCCCGCCGGCGAAAACGAATAGATCAGGATGTTTGAGGGCAAGCACCACCGCGCCAAACCCTCCCATGGAGACTCCTGCTATGGCGCGGTTCGCACGACCACTCAGCGCCGGAAACCGGTGCTCAACGTCAGCGATCAAATCATGGACGATGTAGTCTTCGTAACGGTCCTGCGGATGGTCGGCGGAATTTGTGTAGTAAGAAGAGTTCCCTTCCGGCATCACCAGAATGAGACCGCGCTCGGCATAGCGGGCGACATCAGAGTAGTTTGACCAATCATGAAAGCCACCGCCTCCACCATGCAGTAAATACAGCACCGGAACTTTTTGATCGGGCGCAACATTTACCGGCACGATGGTCCGGTATTGCATGTCACGGTTCAGCGCCGCGGAGTGAAATGTAACGTCCACCATTTTCACTCCAGGAGTGAGCCCGGATGGTCCGGAGGCTCTTCCTGCTTGCTCCTGTGGCATGAACAAAAACAGAGAATAGCCAGAAGCAAAATAAATCCGATAGCACGGCGGCCTGGGAGCAAACCGTACCATTCCTCTTTTACTGGCTTATTGCTCATTTTGGAGAGGAGGATTAATCCATCAATTGAAAACACGTGACGCGCATTTACCAAATTACCAAATTATCCATTTACCAAATCCTTCACTGTACCTTGCTACCCGCTATCGTTTCCAGCTTTGTCTTGACCATCTTGTAGAACGACCACACATTATCGCCTTCGCCTTCGGTCAGCCGGCGATGGATCTTCATCGACGGAAAAAGCTTATTTCCCGCCACGCTCAAGGTGAGAGTGGCAAACTGTTTTCCAGGATAGGTTTCAATCGCCCAGTCGCCGCCAAAGCGCCGCCGCACGACTTCGCCAAAATAGCAGCCCCACATCTTGCACATCTCGGTAAGGTCGCTGCTGCTGGGTCCGCCGGGAGGCAGATCA
>Ga0206965_10096_pt1 | contig 23957 bp, 23 predicted proteins | sample Alteio_BWOrgHeat_26_FD_152973 | JGI IMG/M metagenome (GOLD analysis project Ga0206965, IMG submission 152973) | Enriched cells from forest soil in Barre Woods Harvard Forest LTER site, Petersham, Massachusetts, United States -... | ecosystem: Environmental > Terrestrial > Soil > Temperate forest >...
TGAGCAAACAACTCATGAGAAGCGGCACTGCCATAGGTGCTATGATTCGGGAATCAGAACAAGCTGAAAGCACTCCTGATTTTATCCACAAGCTTTCAATAGCCTTAAAAGAAGCGAATGAAACCGAATATTGGATTGACCTTTTGTATCTTTCAAAACACATGGACGAAAAAAGTTATAATTCCATATCCATAGATATAAAAGAACTCTTAAGAATGCTAACCTCAATAATTAAAACAACTAAGTCAAACAAAAAAATTGACAGTTGACAATGAAAGAGAATAAAGAAAAGTCTTTGAAATCACGATGGATGTCAATTGTCAATTGTCAATTGTCAATTCTTTTTTTGTCAATTCTTAGTTTGGTTATTGTCATTGCTTCTATTCATCGGTACATTCTCGGATTAGATCACATCAAGAACTTCTTGATCTTCAAAACTTCCTTCTTTAATCTCATTAATTATCATGATTTATATGGGTCGCAGAGCTACCAGGGAATAGATTTAGATTATTATAAATACAGTCCTGTCTTTGCTTTGATATTCTCTCCGATAGCAGCAATGCCTGTGATACTTGGAGTCATTATTTGGAATCTCATCAACAGCCTTTTATTATTTTTCGCTATCAAATCTTTACCGTTCAACAATACTAAAAAAGCCATCATCTTTTGGTTGGTATTTATTGAGATGCTCACTTCAATCCAGAATTGTCAGAGCAATGCTTTGATAGCGGCATTAATGATATTTACGTTCACAGCATTTGAGAATAGGAACTTGTTATTTGCTGCCTTTTGCATTGTATTATCTACTTATATCAAGCTATTCGGCATAGTGGCGATAATTATGTTTTTGTTTTATCCAGGAAGAATTCGATTCATTCTTTATACAGTTATGTGGAGTGCAATTCTTTTCTTCCTCCCATTATTAACCATTTCTTTTGAGCAATTAATCTTTCTTTATAAAAGCTGGTTTGCTCTCCTTGCCAATGATCAAAGTATCTCCTGGGGATTCTCTGTCATGGGAATATTAAAATCATGGTTTGGTATCGAAACCAATAAACTTTACATCCAATTAATCGGAGCAATAATCCTTTGCCTCCCGATGCTGAATATCAAATCATGGAGCAAGCCTATCTTCAGAATATTATACCTCGCCTCGATCATGATATGGGTCATAATCTTCAATCACAAAGCTGAATCACCGACCTTTATCATTGCCTTATGCGGCATGGCAATCTGGTTTGTTTCAGAAGACATTAAACCCTTTTCCCTTATTTTAATCATCTTTGCACTCATGCTTACCTCCTTATCCCCAACAGATATATTCCCGAAATACATTCGGGTAAACTATGTGATTCCATATTCCCTCAAGGCATTACCTGCTTTGTTGATCTGGATAGTAATACAATATAAATTGTTCCTTTTTTCGTTCCAATTAAATTCAAAACAAAATAACGCAATATGATTTTCGGTATATCAGATGATTTAATAGATAAGATTTTAAAATTCGGAGTGGTCGGAGTGACCGGCTTCATCATTGATTTCGGCTTGACTTATCTCATGAAAGAGAAGGCGCATTGGCATAAATACTTCGCAAGTGGCTTGGCATTCAGCGTTGCTGCGACTTCAAATTATTTCCTCAATCGTGTCTGGACTTTCCAGAGTCATAACAAAGAAGTTTTGGTTGAATATACCAAGTTTATTGGTGTTTCTGTAGTAGGTTTATTAATCAGTCTTGCTATACTCTGGTTTATGCATGGCTGGAAAGAGAAGCATTTTTATCTTTCTAAACTCACCGCGGTATTCGTCGTCATGTTCTGGAATTTCATCGTGAATTATCTGTTCACATTTGCTAACTAACAGGGTAATAAAACTTCCAGGAAGATGAAAAAAGCTTCTTTAAGAAACAAGATCAGAGGTATTCCGGATAAACCTGGAGTATATCAATATTTCAATAAGGAAGGGACGATTATCTATGTTGGGAAGGCGAAGAGCTTGAAGAAACGTGTCTCATCTTACTTCCTGAAAAGTGCCGCCCATAATGGCAAGACATTGATATTAGTAAAGCGTATTGCTGATGTGAAAGTCATTGTGGTGGATACTGAACTGGATGCTTTATTGCTGGAGAATAATCTCATCAAAAAATATCAGCCTCGCTATAATGTTTTATTAAAAGATGATAAGACTTTCCCATGGATTTGTATCAAGGATGAGGAGTTTCCACGTGTGTTTCCTACTCGGTTATTCGTGAGGGATGGCTCACAATATTTCGGTCCTTATCCGAATGTGAAGATGATGAATACCTTGCTGGACTTGATTCATTCATTGTATAAACTTCGGAATTGTAACCTTAAATTATCAAAGGAAAACATCGAAAGCAATAAGTTCAAAGTCTGTTTGGAATATCATATCAAGAATTGCAAAGGTCCATGTGTGGGCTTCCAAACGAGGGAGGATTATGATGGAACCATACAAGAAATTAAAGAGATTTTAAAAGGAAATATTCATTCCGTAATTGCTCATCTGGAGGATTTGATGAAGAAGTTTGCAGAGCGTTTTGAATTCGAGAATGCTCATCAAATCAAGGTAAAGATTGAGTTATTGGAGCGATATAAAAGTAAGTCGGTAATCGTGAATCCTAACATTCATAACGTGGATGTATTCACCATAACGACCAATGATGAATATGCCTTTGTGAATTTCTTCAAAGTCGTGAATGGTGCGATAATACAGGCTCACACGATAGAAATGAAAAAGAAATTGGATGAGACGAATGAAGAATTATTAGCCCTTGCCATTGTCGAATTGCGCGAACGTTTTGATTCTGATTCCAAAGAAATTATTTTGCCGATGGAGATTGATCTGGAGATTCCCTGCGTGCTCTTTACTGTTCCTAAGATTGGCGATAAGAAGCATCTGTTGGCTCTTTCGGAGAAGAATGTGCAGTATTATATGAAGGAAAAAATGGATCAGTATGAGAAGCTCAATCCTCAATTAAAGGTTGATAAGCTGATGGCTCTTATGCAGAAGGATTTGCGTCTCATGGATCCTCCAAAACACATTGAATGTTTTGATAATTCAAACATCATGGGCGAGTATCCGGTGGCTGCCATGACGGTATTTAAGGATGGTAAACCTTCCAAGAAAGACTACCGCCATTTCAACATAAAAACAGTTGTGGGTCCTGATGATTACGCATCTATGGAAGAGATTATTTATCGCCGATACAGGCGCATGATTGATGAGGAACAACCCCTCCCGAATCTGATAGTGATTGATGGTGGCAAAGGACAATTGAGTGCTGCCATCAAGAGCTTGAAGAAGCTCAAAATAATGGGCAAGGTAGGCATCATAGGCATTGCAAAACGATTGGAAGAAATCTACTTCCCAGGGGATAAAATTCCATTATACATAGACAAGAAAAGCGAGACTCTCAAGATCATTCAGCGCATTCGTGATGAGGCGCATCGCTTCGGCATTACGCATCACCGCAACAAAAGAAGCAAGGGCACCATCAAAACCGAACTGGGCGATATCAAAGGCATTGGCGAAGGTATCTCTGATAAATTACTCTCTCATTTCAAATCTGTCAAGAAGATAAAGACGGCTACGCTGGAGGAGATTGAAGCCATCATCGGGAAGGCAAAGGGCAAGATTGTTTATGATTATTTTCATGCAGAAACTATTCCTTTCGAAGCTATTCAGCCTGATTCTTCTGATTAATTGGTTCTACTGGGAATTTTGTGGAAATCTTAGTTTACAAGAATTTATTAAGGTAGAATTTCACCACAGATTGCAGGGATTAACACAGATTCCGGTCGAACAAAATCTGTGTTAATCCGAGCAATCTGTGGTGAAGCTAATCAGCCTGATTCTTCTGATTAGTCAATTGCTTTATCGCTGCGAGATGGGCTAAGAAAACAATCGGCACTACGCAACATGGCAACCAAATAAAAGGGAAGTATAATATCGCAATATTCGGTTGGTCGAAGGCTAACTTCTGAAAAGTAAATGGTGCCGAAAGTATTGCTATGACAACGATATTCATCAAAAGCCCTAAGCAGATAATATTCCAAAGCAAGATTATTTTCTTATTAAGAACAGGTTTTATAAATCCAAAATAATAGACCAAAGGTGCCGTCAATCCTGCGATTATATCAAAGTTCCGCCCCTCGAAAGTCATCACCTCAGGAACTGCTTTACTCAAAAACAAGCCATACAATACCAATTCGACAAGTATCCTGACAGTATGCAAAATGGTCAGGTTCTTCAGGCTTAAACTATCCACAAAACGCCTACCTTTTGCAGTGACAAACAGCCCGATGATGAATAACAATGCAGGTGCAGTAGCCAGCACAAATCTTGGCGGGAAGGAATCTGTTTTGGTATAGAATCCTGATAGCGCTATCAGGCATTGCAAGCCAAGCCAGACCAGCAAAAGGATTATCAAAGTCTTTGCTTTTGCTGTTGATTTATAAAACAGAAAAACCGTCAGCAGGGTAGTAATTTCAAAACCTACGCTAAGATATGTTGGGAATAGATTCATGGTTTTAATTTATATAGAATTAATTATTGAGGAGGCAAAACTACGAAAGGACGAAGAGATTTATTCCTTAAACAAAAAAAGGCATTATCATAGAATTATATAAATTAATAAAAAAAACCCTTCGATAAATTTATCGAAGGGTTCATTATTAATTCGAGATAATTATATCCTTATACAACTTTCTTCAGATAGACAGTGTATGAAACATTACTTTCATCAACAATTACCAAAGGATAAACCAATTCCTGATAGATTCCAGGCTTCGTGAAAGTTATATGGGCACTTCCAATCACCGCGGTATGCAAGGGAAGTACGCCTTCGGCATTAGAATTATTGCTATCCCCATTTTCATTTACCTTACCATTCGCGGCATCTATCGGGAGGTGTGTATCAAAATCCAAAAGGGTGAATGTAATGACCGAGCCGCTGCCATAAGTTACATAAACAACACCCCAATCGCGAGAGCTGTTGCGCTTCGCCGTTTCTTCCTGGGTAGCATAAAATGTCTCCGTTTCTTTCCACATCTGCAATATCAAAAGATCAAAATCCACATTCAATGTTACCAACAATCTGTCGGCAGTATCCATCGCCTCCTTTGCCACGCCACGAGCGTCAATTGCTGTCTGGGCAACAACTCTTTGAGCTTCGATTTCGACAGGGGTAGCAACCAAAATCGGGTTGGCTCCCGGCACTGCCATTCTCAAAGCATCGCCTTCAAATATCACGACAGCAAAATTCATCACTTCGGCTTCTGTAGTCAGTTTTGGCTGTTTACCGGTTTCTATTGGAAGACCAAAAAAACTTCTGTCCGTTTTCAGATACAAAGGGCTAATGATGCGGACGATTCCAAAATTAAAAATCTGGATACATTCAGATTCTAATTGATGCAAATATTTCACCTGCAAATCCGCATTTCTGACAGCGGCGTAGTAGGCGGCATTCTTGCCCATTTCATCCAATCTGGCATTATGATAAGGCACTTTTTGAGCCACCATCATATCGTGCGTAGCACTTGAATAGACCCGTTTGGTAGGGTCAGAAGTGGCGGCATATTTGTTAAATCCAATTGTTACCGCGTTATCGCGACCCGCATTGGAGGTAGGGTAAGTAATTCTAATGTACATGATTTAATAATTTAATTTGTTATTTAATAATTTAAAAATTTTTGTGATATGGAATTTTAATTCGATAATAGGGATGAAAACGGCATTCCCGATTGCCGAAAAAACATTCAGTTTTCCTGTCATTCCACAACCGTAAAGTGCCAGGAATAATATCTTTTCTGCCACTTTACGGTTGTGGAATGCCAGAAAAGATATGTAACCGGAGACTTTACGGTTTGGGCAAGACGAAAAAGATATTATTCCTGGCACTTTACGGTTGTGGAATGACAGAAAAGATATGTAACCAGAGACTTTACAATTGTCAAATGGCAGGAAAACTGAATGTTCCCTGTTGTCAGCACCCCAAATTCGTGATTCAAGGAAATTTTCAGGGAGGAAAAAGGAAGGAAATGGATTATAGCATACCGGCTGGATGTTTTTCATGTTCATTGATTAGACTTCTCGCGCCGGTTTATTTTGAGGAATTAAGACTTTAAATGCTTGCTATAAAAATTTTGAATTTTGATTTTACAAATGCCCCATTCTGTTTGGGGCTGCAAATCTAAGAAAAGAAATTGTAATGGCATCCTAATTTTGGAAGAAAGATTTTTATTTCCAAACTTGATATTGGAATTGAAGGGTTGGGACTCCTATATATATGCACATTTTTTCATTGCCCAACGGAGGGGATGTTTCTTTTTTTATAAATTTGCAGCATAAATAATATATAAGAATATGAATTACCAAGAACGAATCACCTCCGACCACACCATAATGCTCGGCAAACCCGTCATCAAAGGAACAAGAATAACTGTAGAGATTATTCTCAAAAAATTAGCCGAAGGAGCCACCATAGCCGATATGATTGAGATGTATCCGCATCTCAAGAAGGAAGATATTCTTGCCGCACTTGATTATGCATCGGCAGTGATTTCGGGTGAGGAAATGATTAGCTCCACCTAATGATTATTGCCGATGAAAACGTCAATGCCTCAATTATCAATGCATTGAGGGAAAATAAAATTGATGTTATTTCTATTCAGGAAGATTTTTGGGGAATAAAAGATGAGGCAATCATTCAACTTTCTAAAGACATGAACCGGATTATTCTCACCGAAGACAAAGACTTTGGCGAATGGGTATTTGCCCATAAAGTGAAGGAGATAAGTGTGATTTTTTTAAGATATTCCCTTGATGAAACAGACAAAATCAAAATCATGCTTCTTAATCTAATCAATCAAAAAGGAGACCTTCTCTTCAATAAGTTCACCACCGTAACGATTAATAAAATTCGCTCTCGGGAAATATAAAATTTAATAACTTTGCTCCTTAATAATTTAAAACTATTTGATATGAAAGGAAAGAATTTGGTGATGATTTTTGTGTTTATCTTGTTGGGAATGGGAATTGTAAAGGCGACTGAAGCCTTTCAAATTATATATGGAAGAATTGGAGATAATTTCGGATATGCTGTTCAACAAACCTTCGATAGAGGATATATTATTACAGGTTATACAGAAGGTATTAATGGTGGAGAAGATGTTTATTTAATTAAAACAGATTCTACCGGGGATACTTTATGGACAAAAAGTTATGGTGGAACAGGCGATGATGAAGGTTATTCAGTTCAACAAACTACTGATACCGGATATATTATTGTTGGAAGAACAAATAGTTTCGATTCAGTAAATTATCATATATATTTAATAAAAACAAATTCAATGGGAGATACTTTATGGACAAGAACCTATGGTGGAATAAATTGGGAAGAGGGATATTCAGTTCAACAAACTACGGATGGAGGATATATTTTTGTTGGTTATACTGGAAGTTTCGGTGATATAATAAACCATTCTGCTGATGTTTATTTAATAAAAACAGATTCAATTGGAGATACCTTATGGACAAAAACTTATGGTGGAACTCAAGGAGATGTGGGTTATTCTGTTCAACAAACTACTGATGGAGGTTACATTATTACCGGTGAAACAATTAGTTTTGGATGGGCATCAAGTTTAGATACTGTCCGGCATGTTTATTTAATTAAAACAAATGCCTTCGGAGATACTTTATGGACAAAAATTTATGGGGGAAATGGTTCTGTTGGTGAACAAGGTAATTCAGTAAAACAAACTACTGATGGTGGATATATTATATTAGGAGTAACAAATAGTTTTGATTCTGTTTTTAATGAAATTTATTTAATCAAAACGGATGCAAATGGAGATACTTTATGGACTAAGATTTATGGCGGAAATGGTCCTGTATGGGGCTATTCAGTTCAACAAACTACTGATGGAGGATATATTATTTCTGGTTATATTGATATTGCAGATTCAGGGCTTATTGATGCTTATTTAATAAAAACAAATCCAATTGGTGATACATTATGGACAAGAAGTTATAAAGGAAATAATGAGCATAGTTATGGATACTACGTTCATCAAACCACTGATGGGGGATATATTATTGTTGGTCAATCTTATTATTTGTCTTATGGTTATATGTTATATTTAGTAAAGACTGATGCAAATGGATATAGTGGATGTAACCAAGATCAAACTAAAATAAATGTTATTTCCCCTCCTACACAAGTTGGAAACACACATACACATGTTTCCAATGGTTGTATAATTACTTCACCGCCAACAGTAGTTAATAGTGGAGGAATAATTAAAGTCTATTGTCGAAATGATGATGAAGGAATTAATACAATAACATCGCCATCGCCATCCCCTTCCCTTCTCCTCTCCCCCAATCCCTTCACCACCACTACCACCCTCACCCTTCAAGGCACCTATCATAACCCCTCCTTATTCATCTACAATCTTCTTGGTCAGGAAGTAAGAAGCATACCCATAGGCACAAATACCCAATTAACGATTAACCGAGAACGATTAGCAAGCGGCATGTATTTCTATAAACTCATTGATGAGAATAAAGAGGTCATCGGCATCGGGAAGATGGTTGTGGAATAAGAATTTGATAAATGGTATTTCAAGTTTCGACATCAGGTTTCTGAATACACAAAAGAAGAATTCGATTCTTTAAAATAACAAATCAGGTCTTAAGAGAAAAATGATAGAGGCAAGTGAAACCAAAATAAGTTCCCCAAAAAAAAATGTCCCGTTGATTATAAACCATCAACGGGACATTCATTTTTATAAGGTCAGTGCCTATCCGAGCTTTATTCTTTTGAATGCTGTTACTGTCAATCCCTTTTCAGTCTTTTCCAGCAATTGACGAATCGTCAAGCTATCTTCTTTGACGAATGATTGATTCAACAAAGTATTCTCTTTATAGAACTTCGCAAGCTTGCCCATTGCAATTTTTTCAAGCATGTCTTCAGGTTTGCCTTCTTCACGAGCTTGTTCTTTACCGATTTCTATTTCACGAGCAATTATGGTAGCATCCACATCATCCTTATCAACAGCCACGGGAGCCATTGCAGCAATCTGCATCGCAACATCTTTGCCAACTTCGGCACCTGCAACAGTATTGAACCCGACCATAGAAGCAAGTTTATTTCCCGGATGATTATAAACAATCACGAAGGGAGCTTCAACAACTTCAAATCGGGAAATATCAATCTTCTCACCAATCTTTCCAATCATATCAAACAGACGATCACTAACAGGAAGTCCGTTTAATTGCAAAGCCTTCAAAGCTTCAATGTCGGCAGGCTTTTCATTCAATGCGAGGTCAGTAATTTGATTAGTAAAATTGATAAAGTCATCTGTTTTCGCCACGAAATCAGTTTCACAATTCAACACAACCATTACACCACGAGTGCTGTCGGCAGTAGTCTTAGCAAGAATTACGCCTTCTTTAGCATCTCTGTCAGAACGGTTAACCGCAACTTTTTGACCTTTCTTTCTCAAGAAATCAATTGCAGCTTCAAAGTCTCCATTGGCTTCCATCAAAGCCTTTTTACAATCCATCATCCCCGCACCGGTCATGCCTCTTAATTTATTTACATCGGTAGCGGTAATATTTATAGTATTTTCCATCTTATTTTGTTATTTATTATTATTTGTTTCTTATTTCAAAGAAGGTTACTCCTTCTTATCACCACGTCTTGGTCTCAGCACTTTTCCTGTAGCTTTTCCGGCAGCTATTGTAGAAACAGATGTGGTTTCATCGTCTTCCACTTCAACAGTATTGATAACCTTTACCCCAGTGCCCTCTTCTTGCGAAGCTTCATAAGCTTTATCAGAAGCATTCTTATCATTTTTTTTGTCATTTAAACCTTCTTCTATAGCATTTGCGATCATAGAAACGATCAAAGCAATAGATTTTGTCGCATCATCATTTCCTGGAATTGGGAAATCAATCAAGGAAGGATCCGTATTGGTATCTACAATTGCAAAGGTTGGAATGTTCAATTTCAAAGCTTCTTTCACGGCAATATGTTCTCTTGAAATATCAACAATAAATAATGCCGCTGGAAGTTTATTCAAATCCAAAATACTTCCGAGATACTTTGTCATTTTCGCTTTCTGACGGGTGATCTGCAATCTTTCTTTCTTGGAAATATTAGCGAACGTTCCATCTGTTTCCATCTTTTCAAATCCAGACATTTTTCTAACAGACTTACGAACGGTCGCAAAATTCGTTAGCATTCCTCCGGGCCATCTTTCTGTAATATAAGGCATTCCAACTCTTTGAGCTTCTGCAGAAATAATATCTTTGGCTTGTTTCTTGGTCCCCACAAAAAGTACCTTCTTTCCAGACCTTGCTATTTGTCTTATTGCATGAGAAGCCTCATCCAATTTAACAAGCGTCTTGTTCAAATCAATCAAATGAATCCCGCTTTTCTCCATTAGTATATAAGGAGCCATCTTAGGGTTCCATTTGCTTTTCAGATGACCGAAGTGAACTCCTGCATCTAATAATTCATCGTGCGTTAAATTTTGCATTTATTATATTTTAGTGTTATTAATTTAAATTCTATCGTTTACTGAATTGGAAACGCTTCCTTGCCTTCTTTTGACCTGGTTTTTTCCTTTCGACCATTCTTGGATCTCTTGTCATCAATCCTTTGGCTTTCAAAGCTGGCTTATTTTCAGGATTTGATTTTACCAAAGCTCTTGCTATAGCCAATCGAACGGCTTCAGCTTGCCCTGTAACTCCACCTCCCTCTACAATAACTGTAACATCATAGGTATCTAAAATATTCAGTACCTGAAATGGGCGATTAATCTTGGATTGCAGAATCGAAGTTGTAAAATATTGTTTATACTCCTTCTTATTTACGGTATGATTTCCGGTTCCCGGCTGCATATAAACCCTTGCTATTGCAGTTTTCCTTCTTCCTATTGTGTGAATTATTTCCATTTGTATTTTGTATTTTATAATTTAATTGCAGTAGGTTTTTGGGCTTCATGCGGGTGTTCCATTCCAGCATAAACATGGAGATTACGAAACAATTCGGCTCCCAATTTATTCTTAGGCAACATTCCTTTCACGGCTTTTTCAATAACCCATGTAGGTTTCTTTGCCATCTTTTCTCTAGGAGACACAAAACGTTGTCCGCCTGGATAACCCGTATGCGACACATATTGTTTATCTTCCATTTTCTTTCCGGTAAGTTTTACTTTTTCCGAATTGATGATAATTACATTATCTCCACAATCCACGTGGGGAGTATAATTAGTTTTTCTTTTACCGCGAAGGAGCATTGCAACTTCGGAAGCCAGTCTTCCCAGCACCATGTTTTCTGCATCAATAATCACCCATTCTTTGGTGACGGTATTGCTGTTTGCAGAAATTGTTTTATAACTTAATGTATCCATTTTTAATATCCCTATTTTTTTTGGGGCTGCAAATATATCATTCTTTTTGTTAACCAGCAAATTTCCTTGATTAATTATTTGGAAAATGGGTTTGATTCTTGAAAAATTTCTGGTAATATATTGGAGGAATAAGAAGCCATTAATTACTCGAATCATTCTTTCGATTTATATAATTCGAGGCTCTTATCCTATAAGATAAGGAATCTAAAAAACCATTTTGCTGATCTGGAATTCTACCTTCTCAATGGTTTCGGCAGGGATGCGTATTCCATATTTATCTTTGTCAACTTTAGTTTGTTCGGTTTGGGAATATTCGAAATAATCTTCATCCTTTACAAAAATCACCACTGCTATGGAATGCGTCTTCCCATTTATGACTTTGGCAATATGAGGAATCAGCCTGACGATGACACCAACCATAGGTTCTCGACTATTTTCAAGATATAATTCTACTTTAGTTCCTGGGCGATGAAATTCGTGAAAGTAACAGTCTGGATGTCTCATATTTTGTTATTTATTTACTTAATTTACCTTAGAAAAAATTGCTTTGACAACAGTGTTTATTGAGAATAATTATGCAAAGTTACGGATAATTTTTGGATTGACAAAATCGGCGATGAAAATTTCTTGTAAATTCATGAATCATTTTGCCTGTTAATTTGTAATTTAGCACCCATGAAAAGAGCATTATTTGTAAGCATTCTTCTTCTTCTTTCGAGCATGATTTATTCCCAAGGGGATACCGCAAAGATGGTCTTTGACACCACAGATGTTGAGCAAAATTTTCTTGGCAAATGCTATTATTATTCCCATAAATTAGGATTCCCAATAGATACCATTACCAATGAAAACCTGTATAAGACGGCTTGCCTTTGGCTCCTGACGCCATATCACTGGGGCGGCAGATCGAAGAAGGGAATAGACTGTTCGGATTTTGCCTCCATTATATATGACAGTTGTTATAATATCAATATTTCGGGTGCCTGCGATGACATTTACAGGGATGTATTTCCAATCAAAAAATCTGAATTAAGGGAGGGAGATTTGTTGTTTTTCAAGATTCACAGTCGCTCTATTTCTCATGTCGGGGTATATCTTGGCAAAAATAAATTCATCCATGCCAGCTCTGCCAAAGGCGTTGTGGTGAGTGATTTGGATGAACCTTATTATAAGAAATTCTTCTTTTCAGCAGGGAGGCATAAGTGTTTTTAGACAATTCAGAATCATTTTTATTTCTTTGACTTAATATGACAACAAAAAAGTTGTCATACATATAACTACCGTGTACCCACATCTTTTAAATTAAAAAAAGCAATAATGAATATTGAACAAGGAATTTTGAATATTGATTTAGAAGGTTAAATTTAGAAGAAAAGAAGTCAGCATACAACTATATTCATCGTTAACGAACTTCAATATTCAAAATTCCTTGTTCAATATTCATTATTCTTTTCTTCCTTTTTCCTTAATAAAAAGATGTGGGTACACGGTAGACATATAAGGAGTGCTTTTAGCTTGATGAAATATTAAATCAGATACCCCAATGGCTCTTAAAGCTGCTTTTCATGTAATAAATTGCTTTTAAAAAGCTAAGGAAACTTCCCTTTGCACTGTCGGACGCTCGCGGAAGCAAAAGGTAACTGTAAGTTGATTGGCGCACATGCGCCCGTACAAAAGGAAGCTTCCCTCTGCATCGGCGCATGTGCGCGGAAGCAAAAGGTAACTGTAAGTTGACCCGCGAAGGCTCGCCGAAGGCAAAGGTAGCTTCCCTTTGTATCGGCGCACGCTCGCCGATACAAAGGGAAGCTACCTTTGCCTTCGGCGCAAAAACGAGGATTTATTTTACAGTTTTCTTTCTTGAGAACACTCATAACCCAATTTTTCCCTACTTTTGCATCCAAAATACAGGATTAGAAATTATTAAAAGAAATGGAATTAGAGAAAACGTTAATCTTAAATCAGCTTCAGATAAAGCAAAAGGTGAATAGAATCGCTTACCAGATTTATGAGGATAATTTTGAAGAATCTGAAATAATCATCGCCGGCATTCATCATGGGGGATATAAATTCGCAAAAAGAATCGTTGATGCTTTGAAAGAAATCGCTCCATTAAAAGTCAGTTTGATAGAAGTCATTCTCGACAAAGAAAATCCTTTCAACGAGGAGGTCAAACTGTCGGGCAGCGATATTGAAAATTCAAAATCTTTTAATGGCAAGGTCGTAATTCTGGTGGATGATGTTTTGAATTCCGGAAAGACGCTCATCTATGCTATGAAGCCTTTCCTCGAAATGCCGCTGAAGAAATTGAGAATCGTAGTGCTCGTGAATCGTAATCATAAAAGGTATCCGGTAAGCCCTGATTTTTCTGGTATCAATCTTTCGACAACTTTGCAGGAGCATATTTTTGTGGAATTAAATGAGAAGGAAGATTCGGTTTATCTCGGTTAAAAAAAGGATATAAGGGTATAAGGGTATAAGGGTATAGGGGTATAAAGGGTATAAGGATATAAGGGTATAAGGATATAAATAAAAATGTTTTTAATAAAAATGACTGTCGGTTTGTATATACCTCAAATTGTTTTAAAATGTAAAAACTGTGAAGGCTTGTCATTCCGACGAAGGAGGAATCCTATCCATATTTCAATAGGATTCCTCCTTCGTAGGAATGACAAGCCGCAACTTGGTTTATATAACCCGACAGTCATTTTAATAAAAATGTCAAATAACTCTACATCCATATCCATTATAAATCTCTGCCATATACCCATATACCTATATACCATATACCTATATACCTATATACCCTATACCCCTATACCCTTATACCTTTGAAAAATGAAAAATAAAATCTTTACGCTCGTATTTCTTTTGACATCATGCTTCATGGCTCATGCGCAATATGCCTTTTATTTTAATGACAATATCCCCGTCGTCGTCAATGGCGATACCCTCGTGATGCCTTGGGCAGGCGGCTTGAATTGTCCGCAATTCTCTGCCATAGATTTGAATGGCGATGGCATAAAAGATTTGTTTGTCTTTGACCGCGATGCCGGTAAAGTAATTACCTTTATTAATTCCGGAATTCCAGGGCAGATCAGTTACCGATATGCTCCGCAATATCAAATAAAATTTCCCCAAGGAATGCAATACTGGACCTTGCTGGCAGATTATAATTGCGATGGGAAGGCAGATATTTACACCTATAATATTCAGGTGGGCGGTGCTGGTATTACCCTTTACCGAAACGATTATGACAACATTACCGGACTGCATTTTACACTTGTCACAAGTACTATCAGGACAATATGGAATACCCAGAATGAAAATTTATATGTAAGTCCCGTGAACCTCCCAACAATGGTTGATATGGATGGTGATGGTGATGTAGATATCTGTTCATTTGACACGCAGGGAAATATTATTTATTACCATCAGAATATGAGCCTGGAAGACTGGGGAACATGCGATAGTATAGACTTTAAGACCCAGATTTCTTGCTGGGGAAATTGTGGAACCAACAGCAATGCGAACTGCTTTGAATTAAATCAGCAATGCCGCTTGGACCCCTATCAAATGGATACTACTGTAGATAGAATGAAACATAGTGGTGGTTCATTGCTTGCATTGGAATTGAATGGCAATGGCACCAAGAGCATGATTGTGGGCGATGTGGTATCATCAACTTCCTGTGCCATATTCAATGGAGGAACTCCTACTGCTGCGAATATTGATTCACAAGATTGTCATTATCCTCGTTTGGACACTCCTATATATATACATACTTTTCCTGCCTGCTTTTATGTGGATGTCAATAATGATGGAGTTCGTGATTTAATCTGCGCCCCGAATGCATCAGGAGTTTCTGAAAATACAAACGGGGTATGGTATTTCAAGAACGCAGGAAATGAAAGTATTCCGGATTTTAAATTCCAGACAGATGCCTTTCTTCAGAATCAAATGATAGAAGTCGGTCAAAACTCCATGCCTGTCTTTGTAGATATTGATGGCGACGGACTTAAAGATTTAATCATTGGGAATTACGGTTATTACGATACCACAGGCATCTATCAATGCGGCTTATCTTATTATCGCAATACCGGCACGGCTACACAGCCTGCTTTTACTTTAATTACCAGGGATTTCGCAGGCTTGATGCAATATCATCTTAACCAGGGAGCATGCGCTACCTTCGGAGATATTGATGGCGATGGCAAACCGGATATGATCGTGTCGGATACTGGTGGCATTTCTGGCGGTTGGATTGCTTTCTTCAAAAACAACTCTGCTACCGGATACCCGATGACATTTGATAATCCGGTTCGCACTTATCAGAATATCGCTTGTGCGGGTTATTCCACCCCACAATTGATAGATGTGGATCGTGATGGTAAATTAGATTTATTAATTGGAAATATCTTTGGCAAGTTAAGTTATTATCACAATGACGGAACTCTTACTAACCCTGTATTTAATTTGGTAACCGCCAATTTCGGAGGAGTGCATGTGAAGCAATATTCTACCGGATATTCGATTCCATTTATGTTTGACAGTGCAGGTTCTTATCGGTTAATGGTGGGAAGCGAGCGTGGCGCTATCTATTATTACAGCAACATTGATGGTAATCTCGGAGGCAATTTCACACTTCTTGATTCAGTGTTTAATTATAATTCAATGAACACCTTCGATGGCACAAGAGTCGCTGTATTCGGGGCGGATATTGATGGTGATGGCAAGATGGATCTGATCACCGGAAATCAATTAGGCGGAGTTAATATTTACGTTACCCGAAACTATTCAAACACCAATTCTTCAAATAACATTCAACCTATTGCTTATGTCTTTCCAAATCCATCTGCGAATACATTTTCCATTAAAGTCATAGGTGTTAATTTATCAATTGAAGGCTTGAGAATTTATGATTTGTTAGGGCAGGAAGTTGAGAATATTCCAGCGACATCAACCTCCAATGAAATTACATTCGATAGCCGCCACCTTGCAGATGGCATGTACTTCGGAACAGTTTCATTAAACACTAATCAAACAGTTACTGTAAAGATAATAGTTCAACACTAATTTGCAATATACAAAACAATTATGTCCATAAACCGTCATCATAAAGAAACAGAAAAACAAGAGGAATTTAAAGACCTTGGCTTCGGAACACGGGCTTCGGAAGGTGGTACTCGCCTGCTCAACCAGGACGGAACATTCAACATAGAGCGTCGAGGATTGAAGGACGGCTGGACTGTGAATATCTATCATTCTCTGATCACGATGACCTGGACTAAGTTTGGTCTTTTGGTTTTTTCATTTTACATCATTGCCAATCTTATTTTTGCGTGTCTTTATTTGATTGCAGGGACGAATAATCTGGAAGGTGCTGCGGGTATTTCTATGATGGACAAGTTCCTTGATGCATTCTTTTTCAGCGCCCAAACTATTACCACGGTCGGCTATGGAAAAATGAATCCTAACAGCATATTTGCTAACTCCATCGCCGCCGCCGAATCCATGTTTGGGTTGATGGGTTTTGCTTTCGCTACGGGGCTTCTCTATGGTCGCTTCTCCCGTCCTGTGGCGAAAATCTTATACAGTCATCATTCCATTATTGCTCCATATAAAGACCATACAGGCTTCATGTTTCGCTTCGCAAACGGCAGAAGGAATGCTCTTATAGAGATTGAATGCCAGGTAGTTTTTTCATTGAATAAAAATATTAATGGCAAGTCAACCCGAAGCTTTCATACCCTTCCATTGGAGCGCGACAAAATTAATTTCCTGTTTTCGAGTTGGACAATTGTCCATCCAATTAATGAAGAAAGTCCGCTGTATCATTTGACTCAAGACGACTTGATCAAAGCCGAAGCGGAGGTAACTATTCTCGTCAAAGCATTTGATGACAGCTTCAGTCAGACAGTTTATTCCCGAAGTTCATACAAGGCGAATGAAATGGTGGTAGGTGCGAAATTTTCTAACATTCATGGCAGAGAAAAGAACATGGCTTATGTTGACCTGCATCGTCTTGATGAATTCGAGAGGGTAGAATTGCAAGTGCTGGCAGAATACTAATTGGTACAATATCCCATTGTACTCTTTACCCACAAAATTCCCATTAAACCAAAAGGGTAGAAAAATGTTGAGCATCTTTTGAAAATAGCTGAACAAAAAGTCAAAATATGTCCTGATAAAAAGAAAATATGTGGACATAAAACCATTTTATGTCCTCATAAAACCAAAACATGAGGACATAAAATTAAAACATGAGGACATAAAGCCAAAATATGATGTCATAAAACCAAAATATGTGAACATAAAATAAGAATATGTGCATATAAAATGAAAATATATGCATATAAAACCAAAATATGACCAGCTAAAAACAGCAAATAAGTATATAAATCAAGTAGTTAAACGTAAATCATACTATTTCTAACTACAAAACCGCCTGAGACAGATATGGCAGTTTGGAATCTTAAAAAAAAATTGTCTTTAAAATTTTGCTTACATTATCTGTTCTGTCTGTGTTAATCCGTATTCTATTTTTGTAAACGGACAGTCTTTTCTTTAAAAACAAATAATAAAGGATAAAAGATTAGACACAAAAAAGCCCCTCCAAATGGAGAGGCTTCTTTTTTATTAAACTTAGCCTTTTGAATTAGTTGGCTATTTTGCCAGACAAACTTTGATTGTTGTTGCTGATGGAGATTAAATAAATTCCTTTAGGAAGATTTTCAGAATTGAATTCAATCTGATTAGTTCCCTTAACAGTAGTCATGGAGACATTATTTACTTGTCTTCCCATTACATCATAAAGGGTGGCCGTAATATTTTCAGCATTATTATCATTGATAAAAATATTCATCGTTCCTTTAGTATTGTCGTTATATATATTGAGAATACTAAAACTATTATCGCCAATCATTATAGGAACTAAGTCAGATTTTGTAGAGTTCCCATTATAATCTGTTTGAGTCAATTGATAGAAACTTAATCCTTGGAACGGAGAATTATCAACAGCAGAATAATTAAGCAACTGATCACTGTTTCCAGCACCTGCAACCTCGGCTACAAAACTATATTCACTTTGGTCTTTTGTCTTTGAAATCGTGAAATAATCGTTATTTAATTCAGAAGATGTAGTCCAGTTTAAATCAACATTTTTACCATCATACGCTGCTGTAAATTTTAATAACTCTATTGGTAATGGCTGTGGATTCAAACCTGATTTTGTTAGTGCCCAAGGCGAGCAATGATTCATTTTTGAAACTTTTACATAACCACCGGTTATTGCATTACTTACCAAGGAAGGTTGACTTGCCTGACTTCCACCAGGTGCATAAACTGCATAAGGAGACATCCATCCTGTATTTGATGCCACATACCTTTGTGCTTTCATAGGTGAATTAGGTCCGGTTGATGTATCACCATTTGCTGGTCTTTCATTATAAGAATAATGGAATGTAACATCAATATTATTCGCGGTAGAAACCAAAGGAGCATCAATTTGCCAGAATCTATTAACCATATTAGCGCTATCATTAACATGCCCACTTGTTGAATCTCTGATTTGGGAAACGGTTGGTGGATAAGGCATGTGTCCATTGTGAGGAGGAGCATAAGTGGCTATTTGAAGATTAATATCTGTTGTTGCGCTGTTGTTTTTTACTACAACAGGTATATAGACACCGCTACTATTGCCAAAAGGAAATGTATTTACATTAGTACCACCATGTAAAACTGTCCAATTAACTGCTGCATAATTATTAGTATCTTCTGCTAAGATATATCCATAAGGTGAAATGGTATTTGTCGAAATTGCACTACTTGCATTGCTTCCAATTGTCAAAAGATTATGATTCAAGTTTAATACACCAGTCGTTAAATTTAAATTATTACTGATAGTGGTAGCTGCATCTAATCTTACAGTAGGGTTATTATAAGAATTGATATTAATAATATCAAATGGAGTAGTGCTGCTCAAACTATCCTTTACACAGAATGTAGTATTTGTAGGAGTATTTGCATCACCAAACTGGAATGGTCCAGAAATGGTTTTTGTGCCTGTTCCATTATAAATTCTTAAATCATTTCCTCCGCTACCGCTTGGAGCCAATGTCCCTGAATTCGCTTTTTCAAAAACAATATTGCAGGTACCATTAGTATTATTATACTCAAGGTTAGAAGAGGCATCTATATCCAATACTGCATTTGTATTACTTGATGTCGCACTGGTATTTAATATTAATTCTGAGGGCACAGGCGAAGAATTGATAGGATTATTATCATCAATAGTAAGAGTTGCTCCTCCACTTACGATTACCTGTGAAGCAACTGACAATTTATTATTTAAAATAAGTAAGGAAGAAGATGGTCCATTATTTGTAATACTATTACCAGAAGATGTACCGATAGTATCAGGATAAGAATAATAATCCAAAATAAATTGACCATTATTTGTAATGGAATAATTACCTCTTAATAACCATCCCCCATTCAAATCCAATGCCGCTGTAGATGGAATTGTGAATGCACCGGATGACCTGACTGTTGAAGAATCCTGACTCAGTAAGAAAGTACCATTCAATAATTCTAAATTATTAGCTACAGAAATAATATCTTCTTGACCGTAACCATTTCCAGCAATATTTTCTAACACAGTTGTATTATCACTGCCTTTATTAATCGTTAAATTGTAGAAAGGAGTATTACAATATCCGAAAATTGAATTACCTCCGCTACTATAAGTTGAATTGTTTCCAGCCGGTGTACTGGTATAATCAACCCAAGATTGATATCCTCCGGAGCCTTCGAAATAAACGATGCTGTGATTAGGAATGAACGTGGCAGAGTTTCCAGGATTAAAACCATATCCACCGTTCCAGAAATCTCCATAGATTGATAAACTTCCGCATTGGAAACAATTATTTCCATCTGCAATTGTCAATGAATCTCCATCACCAAAAAGCCATAAGTTTCTACAAACAGCAGCAGTTGCCGAACTATCCTGATTAATTACTGGCATATATTCATAATATCCATTGATTATACCCAAATCTCCCTCAATAAATGCATCCGTTGTAGATGTCGGAACTCCACCGCACCAGTTTAATGCATTAAACCAGTTATTGCTATTACCACCAATCCATGTGCCTGGTTGCTGACCTGTCAAAACACTTATTGAAAGGCTAGCTGAACCTGTTGAATTACCACAACTATCCACAGCATATACGGTAAGAGTAGCAGAGGAAAGATCACCGAATGCTACTGATATTGTTTGACTTCCCTGACCAATAATGGTATCTCCCTGATAACCTCCAAGATTATCATTTGGGTGGGTCCATTGTTCGCTTTGAATGTAAGATGGATTGATTGTCCAATAATATGAGGTAGCATTAGTACAAGAAGGAGTGGAATAATTTGCCTGACTAAAATTACATATTGATCCTGGTCCGTAAATGTTAGTAGGAGTTGAAGGCAATGGTGCAAGTGTAATAGTGTCATGAGTGGATGTTCCCTGGCATCCTGAAGAATTCGATACATATACAGAATAACGGGTCGTATTAGCCGAAGGAGTAACTATCCAAGGATTAGTAGTAACATTAGTCAAAATCGCGGTATCGTTCCTATACCAGGTATAGTGTTGCCCTGTAGAAGCTGTTAATATAAGACTATGCCCTGAACATATCGTATTGGCAGTAGAAGTTATAGTAGCTACACTGGAGCTTATAGTGATATTTTCAACAGTATCTGCACCTATAGTGGAAGGGCTACTGGCAATAACTCTAATACTGTAACCAGTTCCTAAAGGAGTATTACTTGGTATAAAACCATGTATTGTCCCTGATGTAGTAGATGTTAGAGTACCGAGCGTCGTATAAGTTGAAAAATTTCCAGAGGAATTAGATAATTCTGCTGTAAACACATTCAAATTATTATATGAGCCTGCAGCATAATATGGAACCATGATGCTATCGCCAGGGCACCATGGGTTATTTGCCAGAGACTGTGCAGGTAATGTATTCAGATTAGCTCCAAGTACATAAGTGAAAGTAACGGTAGCCTCACTGATACATACCGTAGTATTTGGAGAAAGAGTAAGTGTATCAATACCTTGAAAATGATAAGCTGCTATCAAACCCGCTACACTGTTATTGGTCAATGAAAAGGTATAAGTACCCCCGCAATAACAATTCCCAGTCGGATAATAGGTACCCATCGTCCACCCGTTAATGGCTACTCCTACATAAGTATCCCCGCAATCAGCTTCACAAACAGAAACTGTACAACCTGTAATTGTTGCACCGGAAGGAAGCGGATCAATAAAAGGTTTTTTGCCAGCAAACCAACCACTGCAATTGGAGCAGTTCCAGGCGATGGCATCGGTGTCACCGGGATAATAATTGTACCATGGATTATATGCGCAGGCATATTCATCACCATAGGTGTTGAAACCACAAAGGGAGCACCAACCACCATGCCACCGCACAGATGCAGATACTGTTAGAGCTTTCGTGTTATTCGCCGTGGCGAACAAAACACAGATAAGGGCGACTTGTAATACTTTTTTCATAGGAATTATTTTTTGTTATATTAATATCTATTTATGATTAATTCAGGGTACAAAGTTACATAAAAAAATATTACCCAACAAAAAAAAAATGCTATTTATTAACAAATAAATGTCATAACATTTATTTTTTATTGACCCTGATTTAATGAAAAGATAATGCTGCTATGTTTTGAAAGGCTTATAAAACGTGGCATTCAGAGAATATTAATCTTCATCAAAACTTAATTTTGGGGATAGATGAAGGGAATGTTGATAGTACAAAATATTTTTTTCTTTTTTGAGCAAAATATTAACATTTGGGAAATATTAGGGGAATAATCGGGTAAAATAACTTTTATTAAGACAGAAAATAGTTGACCATACTAATAGGAGTCTCGAAGAATTTTTACAAAATTCATTTGATATTTTTCCAATTAATTCACAAAAAAAAATCCTCCCGATGATGCATCGGAAGGAGTGTCTGAACAGGGATTTTATTATTTATATGCTATTTAGGAATCTTGGGGTTCATTACACTCTGTTCCTAAATTCTCCGCATCTTTCATTGTATAAAGTTTATGTTCTGTGATACCTTTCAGTACTTCTCTAATGCGAGTTTCAAGGTCTGAATTAAATGCCGACGGCATTGAGTTTTCAGTGGTTTCAGTGGTTTCCATAATTTAATTTTTTTTAATAAACCTGCAAGGTTCAGCAACACCTTGCAGGTTTGATTTCAGATTTTTATTTTTTTTATTTCTTATTCACAATCTTTTAAACGCCCTTCACAGTGATCCAAGCGACATCGGAAAAAAAGCCGGTGCGGGCATTGTTTAAATTATAAATCGCCTGGTAGCCCCATAGCGCACTTGCGCCAACGGCGGGCAAAGTGCTCATATCATCATAAGTCGGTTTAGTGGTTTTATCCAACGCTACCATACCTTTGCCATCTGACCAGTTTTTCTGGAATTCTATGGCATCATAAACACTTTTTACGACCTTCAATTCCGGATGACCACCGGCAACCAAATCCCAACGGATATAAGGCTTTGCCAACGTAGGGTCAATGGTCGAATGTCCTGCTTCAATACCTAAATATTCGCCATCGGTAATCGTGTAAATACTCTTCAAGGCTTTAATTCTGCGGGCTACTTCACGATACCTTTCTACAATTCCTGGCTCAACATCGGTCGGGGGTGTTGAAACATCAATGCCAGTGGGCCATGCAGAGATGGAACTCCCCGTCCCATAAAGCATTTCTTCACCCTTCGATGTCCATCTTTTACTATAACTCGGACCATCAACATGCTTGGTAGCATAATAGCGCACATAAGCGGCATCATTGATGATTGGAGTAACATCAGCAGTGATGAATTTGTACTTCGTAGCCAAAGCACCGGGAAAGTTCAAAGCCAGTTTATCCAACTGGTCTGCCAGCTTCGGAATGTTCTTTTCCACAAAATCATGGGGCTTATCAATTAAAGCTAATACTATCGAGAAAGGTCTTTCACCAATCATGATAATTTTGCTTTCGTTTCTTTCTCTTCCAGTCATTTCATGGAATGGAATTTTCCGGTCTCTGTCAAAGGAAATTTCTTCAATGATACCGCGACTTTTTCTTTCTCTTTCCATCAACTCAATGAATGGAATCATGCTATCCTTAGGATTAGCTAAAATTTCTTGAATGCTTAAATTTTTCATCTTTTAAATTATTAATTATTGTTTAATGTATTATATATCATCGTATTATTACAAAAAATATTCTCCCGCCAACGTCAGGGGGACGAAAACTTCCGCCAAGTTTCAGGAAACTTCCGCCAAGTTCATCAAAACTTTCTTCAGGGGGAAGTGTTACTGAAGTAAAAACACTTCCCCCTGAAGCAAAAACACTTCGCCCTGAAAGAAAAACACTTCCCCCTGAAGTAAAAACATTTCCCCTTGGAGAAAGTTTTGATGAACTTGCGCCAAGT